>Ga0315286_10000430_pt1 | contig 34890 bp, 24 predicted proteins | sample YL17G10_0_MG_FD_205038 | JGI IMG/M metagenome (GOLD analysis project Ga0315286, IMG submission 205038) | Sediment microbial communities from Yellowstone Lake, YNP, Wyoming, USA - YL17G10_0 | ecosystem: Environmental > Aquatic > Freshwater > Lake > Sediment | place: USA: Wyoming | collected...
CATCCCGCCGTCAGAAGCAAGCTGAAGGCGATAAATCCCGGGTAAAAAGGCCCGCGAAAAACGGTCGGCCCTTCCTCGGAAGAAAACGCCAGTCCTTTGCCAGCCAGGATATTGCGCCCCAATGAAGCATAGAGGTCCGGGTCAAGATCGGCCCGGAGAGATCCGCCGACAGAAGGATAAAGGGCAAAGCTGTAAAGAAATGCGGCCGTGAAACCGGTCAGAAAGACCAGGAGAAGCAAGGGAGAGTTCTTTGAGCGAGCGTGCAGCGTCAAATCTCAGCTCCCTTCGCGCCAGAGGGATTCGCCGGGGTCAGGCTTGAAAACACGGGACCGGGCTTCCTCGAGCATTTGCGCGACGAGGAGGTTCCAGCTGATAAAATCCGGCGCGGCCAGCGGCGCGCCCGTATCGGCATGATAGTTTTCGTGCATCATCCCGTTTTGGGCAAGGTCGTCCAGGCACAACCGGGTGACGCGCTCGGCCGCCTCGACCGCGGCATCCGCAAAGCCGTAATGGATGAGAGCATGGACGACCATCCAGTTGGCATGCGGCCATATCGGCCCCTGCCAATTCGAATATGGCTTGATGACGTTTTCGTTATTGTAAAGCGGTTCGTCAACAGCCAGGGAACGGATGCCGTGGGGCGACCACAGCTTCTTCGGATTGAGAACGTAGCGCTCGATCATGTCCCGTCCCCAATCTTGAGGAGCCAACTGGGCCCAAAGAGGTATCTGATTGCTGTAAGTGATGCAGCGGATGCGCGTCCTCTCGACGCAGTCATAATTGTAATATGTGGCGTCAACATGATCCCAGAGGTGGACATTGACCGCATCCCCGAGCCGGCGGGCCCTCTGGCGAAACGCGTCGCTATCGTCCTCCCTTCCCAGCCGCGCGGCGATGAGCGCCATCGCCCGGTAATCCAGGACCATGAAGGCGTTGACGTCTGCTCCGGCGACGCTGTTGTGGTCGCGCCGGACTAGAGCGGGATTGTTATCCGCGCCCGACTCGAGGGTGTCCCACCATTTGACGAGACCCGTTCCGGGGTCGCTCATCCTTCGTTCGCGATACGTGACTCCGAGTTTCATTTTTTCCCAATGGGGCTCAATCCACCCGAAATCTTCAAGGGAAATGGAGGCATAGAAGGCGGCCTGACCCAGGAGCGGTTTGATATGGTAAAGACGGGCGTCGCGGCCTGCCCAGGGCCGGATTCCTCCCGGAGTATGGCCGTCCGGCTCCGTATACTGGAGAAAATTCAGGCACCAATTCCTGAGATAGATCCCGTCCGCTCTGTTCTCGGAAATAAGATGAAGCCCGACGAAAAACGCGTCCCAGTCCCAGAGCTCTTCGTAAACGCCGTTCGGGACGACATAATCGTACGGCAGAGCGCCGTTGGCCTTCCGGACGACCCGGCTCGCAAGCGGGCCGATCCGTTCTTTTGCGGCCGCAGCGAGGTCGAACTCTGACATCGGAAAGAATGTATCTCCGCCCGGCGACCGGAGTCAAGGACAATTAAATGCCCGTTTCGAAACCACCGGGAAAAGCTCGAATCCAGTTTCCTGAAAACGGAGGCCGCTAAAAAAGCTCCCTGCCTGGCATGCCCGAGCCGCCCGGGAGAGCCCAGGATGTCTTCGCCTCTAGACGTCCTTTTTCGTTTCGTCTTTCTTAAGCTCTTCCTTGAGGATCTTGACTAATTTCTGAACGAGGTCCTGGGGAATCGCTTTGGACCCCGCGCCCTTGATTTTCAAGGTGACGACACCGGCTTCTTCCTTGAACTCGGGTTCGAGCGCATAGCCCTCGGGGAGCTCCTTCTTGATCAATTCGATCGTCCGCTCATAGGCTTCGCGGCCCTTTTCTCCTAAGCTGGCCCCATAGACCACGGAGAATGTTCCTTCTTTTTCCGTGACAACGGTCAGGGCATCGGTCCTCGGCTCTCTAACGACTCGAACCTCGGTCCTCGGTTCCCGAATCACTCGGACCTCGGCCTTCGGTTCTCCAGCTTCTCTTTTCCGGATGACGGTGTACGCGGCGGGCTTTTCGCCGATATTGATCCTGACACTCGGGGCGCTCTTGATTTTTTCGAGTTCCGCCTCGAGCTCGCTCAGCGCTTTCTCGAGCTCCCCGAAGTCGAGCTTTTCTTCCCTGACTTTCTTCATCGTCTCCCGGATTTGCCGTGCTTTTTCCCGGATCTTGACCAGGCCGTCCTCGGCGATCCAGCTGAGCCCGGATTTCGCGGTTTTCCCTTCTTGGACAACGACGTCGAATTTCTTTCCAATGCGCGGCTCGAAGCTCTTTTCGACAATGAATTCAGGCTCGGTCACCACACGGATATCCGTCCCGATCTTTTCCTTCGTGACGATGACCGGAGCCGTCCCGCCCTCGCCGATGATGACGGTCTTTCCCTCTTTCGCGATTTCGAGATTGCCGCCCTTGATTTCGATGCGGACAGGATCGCCCTTCACAAACTCGAACGTCTTTCCCTCCGGAGTGAGGATGACGATGTTCCCATCGGTGTCTTTTTTGATGGTGACGGCTTTATCGAACGTGATCGTCTTCGTTTCGTCGCCCTTGATGATCGTAATCTCGATTTGACCTGTCTGGCCGTCTTTCTTCTTCGTCAGGATGACCGTCGGCTTGACGACGACCTTCTTTTCCTGTTCTTTTTGCTTTTCCTGCGCTTCCTGGGCCGCGGCCTGTGTCGCCGGCGCGGGTTCTTTGACCGGCAGAGCGTCATTTTCGGCCTGCCGTGTTTCGTCATGCGCCGCGACGGCCGTCAGGCCGGCCGGCTCAGCGCCCTTTCCGGACAGGGCGGATGCCGGGCGCGCCGTCCCGATGAAGACCACCGCCAGGATGACCGCCAATGACAGGATGATTCTCGTTTTCATTTTTACCTCCTTGAATATCAGCCTCTGTTTAAGGATGGCCGACAGCCTTTCGTTGAAAAAGGATTTATGGAATAGGCCGAGCAGCGCTGTCGAGGAATTCCAACGGAAACCGGCAGCGCTCTTGAACCGGAGCAGATTGGCGGCATAAATCGACGGTTTAAGCCCCGTTTTCAGGACGAGCTCGTCGCACGCTTTTTCCTGTTCTTTTTTGACCTGCCCGAAAACGAACCAGGCCAAAGGATTGAACCAGAATGCGGCCAGGCTCACCCGCATTAGAATTATGGCCAGGAAGTCCGCTCTCTTGATGTGCGACAGCTCATGGATGAGGGCCGAAGAGCGTTGATCTTCCGTCCACTTATCGTGATCGGCCGGAATGAGGATGACCGGTTTGAACAATCCCCACGTCAAGGGGACGGCAACATCAGGATGGCATTTGAGGCGAATCTCTCTCTTGAGGCCGATCGCCGCCAGAAAACGCTCGAGAAGGATCTTCCACAGAGGACCGCCGACATCTTTGCCTGCTAGCGTCAGGCGGCGCGCTCCCCGCAAACCCAGGGTCAGCCTCAACAGGAAAAACGAGAGCCCCGCCGCCCAAACTGAGAGGGCGACAGCCTGCCAATGCGGATTGGTCGGCGTGGTGCCGCCCGGCAGCAAAGCCGGGAGTAAATTTTCTGCGGGTTCGGCGGCAGCGCTCTCCGGACTTTTGACATCGAAGACGGCACCCGAAGGCGACAAGCCGCTCTCGAGCATGATCTTGGGAGCCGGAGGCGGGGCCGGATCAAGGCCGGCCGAGCGGACGGGCAGAAGGCGCATTTCCCATCCCGCGGGGAGGACCGAGAACACGGGTAGGAAGAGCAATCCGACGAGACAAAGCGAAAGGACATAATGCCGGATCGAAGCCGGTCTTTTCCGGAGGAGGGCGGCGATAAGCAGCGCCGCCGAAAGAGCCAGGGTGCTCTTGATGGCGTACTCCCCCACGAGGGAAAGCCAGCGAATCTCGGCAAGGGTGGTCAAGGTCAGCGTCCCTCGTTCCTGGCTTTTTGGATCAGATCCATCAACCGGCGATAATCTTTTTCGGAGAGACTTTCCTCGGAGATATCCAGGAGGGCGGCCACGGCCTCCTCCGTGGAATCGTCGAAAAAGGTCTTCATCAGGTGGCGGAGGGCGCTCCGACGGGCCTTGTCCTTGGGGAGGAGCGGAGCGTAGATGTAGCGGGGGCCGTCCTGGCGGTGAGACAAATGGCCCTTGTGCTCGAGAACGCGAAGCAGGGCCCGGACGGCCGAATAGCCGGGGGCGGCCGGGAGCCGCTCCATAACCTGCTGGACCGTAGCTTCCTTGATTTCGTAGATGACATCCATGATCTGCCGTTCCCTCCGGCTCAGGCTTTTATGTGTTTTCACCGGGTCTCCTTCATTTTTGTCTCCGCGCCGAGATGCTAAATATTTAGCATGCTAAAATATTAGCACTCGAGAATCTCTTTGTCAAGAGGGTATGCTGATTTTTTAGCATTCATGATATCAACCCCTCCCTCCCCCGGATGGTTGCAAATCTTTTTTTAGCCGTTCGGCCGGAGCTGGCCGGGAGAAGAAGGGTCGCTTTCCCTTCCCTGCGGGTCGAAGCGAAGAAAAAATTTATGCCGATAGGCTATCAGTTTTTCGCCTTGGCGTTTTCGGCCCGGGCTTGGGCGACCATCGCCTTGACCTCGCTCATGAGCGTCGGGACGTGGTAGGGGATGCCCTCCTTGATCGTCCACTCAATGCCGCCGCCGCGCGCAACCTTGACTTTCGGGTCCCCGGGCGCGATGGGGCCGTAGTTGTCGACGACCTTCCCGTCGTAGGTCAGGACGTCGGTCCCATAGGGATTGAGGAGCCTCAGGTTCTCGAGCGGATTGCCGTTGACGACAAGCAGGTCGGCGATGAACCCCTGGCGGACGCGGCCGAGGCGGTCCTCCATGCCGATCAGCCTGGCTCCGTTCACCGTGGCCATCTTGACGACCTCAAGGGGATGAAATCCGGCTTCTTCGAGCAATTCCAATTCATGAATCTGCCCGAATCCATAAATCGAATAGATGAACCCGGCGTCGTCGCCGACGGCGATGTTGCCGCCCTTCACCCCGAACTCTTTCAAGGCATCCATCCAGACCTGGTAATTCTTCTTCCAACGGACCTCCTGGGTATTGGTCCAGCCGAGGAAGTACGAACCGTGGTTCCGCATATCGGGCATGAAATACCGTTCCAACGTCGGATGGAGGTAGTCTTTGTACCAGGGGAGGTTCTGGGCCCGGATGACATCGCGGCTGGCGACATAGATCGAGAGCGTCGGACACCAGGTGACCTTGTTCTTGATCATCAGGTCGAGCACGGCGGAGAGCTTCTGGCGGTTGAGATTCGGCTGGATGTAGAGCTCCCCGGCGCGGCCGAAGCGGTGGATCTCGTTGCTGGCGTTATGCTCGGGCGGGAAGTTCTGGATGCCGTCGAGGGCGGCGTCGGCTACGCCGTAGAAGTGCTCGATCGAGGTTACCCCCAGCTCGGCCCAGTCCCTGGCCGTCGTTTCGTCCACGGCGTTGTGGACGGCCGTCCGCAATCCCAGCTTTTTCGCTTCGTCCATCAGGGCCTCGGCCAGGTCCTGGTCCATGCCCGACAGTTTCAGGCCGTCGACGCCCTGCTCCTTCGCGAAACGGGCTCCTTCGCGGACGAGCTGGGCCGTGTGCGATCCCTTGGCCGACCAGATCCGCTCATAGAGCAGGATCCGCGGCGCGACGAGGGAATGGTTCGCGCTCCGGGCGCGCCACTCTTTGGCCTTGGCCCAATCGGCGCCGACGTCGCGGATGGTCGTCGCTCCGGCAGCCAGGTAGAGGTTCATCTCGTACTGGAACGGCTGAGGGATGCCGCCGCGTTCGTCCTGGAGATGGATGTGCCCGTTGATGATGCCCGGCATCACGTACTTGCCCGTGGCATCGATCTCGGCGTCGGGCGTCCAGCCTCTCGGCACGCCGCCGACCCGCGCGATCAGGCCGTCCTCGACGCAGATATTCGTCGGCCCGAACGCAGGCTCGGCGTTGCCGTAGATGACCATCGCGTTCCTGATGAGGAGACGCTTGTATATTTTCGCGTGGGTCGGCGTCTTCGCCGCGGCGGCCGGCGCGGCCTGCTCCGTCGCGGCCGATGCCGTCCCTCCAAAAGCGATAAGGCCGATCGCCAGGACGAAACACAGACTTCCGATTTTTCTTGTGTTCACGGATACCTCCCTAAAAACGTCATTCCTCGTATCATGATCTTTTCAGCCACGGCCTTCCGGAAACGCGCCCGGAAGGTCATCGATGACCTCGCGCCCGATCCTGCTCACGGCGTCGGCGGGACGGCGGGTTGAGCCATCGTGAACGGGAAAAGGGCGAATTCCGGGCCGAACTGTTCCAGGAATTCGATGCTGAACGCCCTGAACGTATACCAGATGGGCAAAGTCACCACGGTTCCGATGTAGGGGATCACCAAAAGCAGCCAACCTATGCAACAGGTGACGATTCCGGCGATGATGACGACAGCCGCAAAAAGGACATAGAGCACGAACATCACCAGCCCGAAGAGGATGAAATGAAAAGGATGGCGTCCTAAAAGAGGCAGGAAAAGCCGCCATCCCTGGGTCGTCCGGATCCTGTTCTTGTACATCAGCGGAACGACAAAGCTCTCGAGAAAAAGGAAGGTGAACCCGATGATGATGAGCATCAGGAGAAAAAATAATCCCATTCCCGCGATATAAGGAATCGGAATCCGGTGGCTGGAGATTCCCTCATAGAGCTGCCGCGCCGTCACGAAGAAAAAGACGGCGAAGGCGGCAAAGATGACAAAGGCGATGAGGCCGAAGCCCAGGCGCCATAAAAAGAGGGAACGGCCTTCAGCCCGGAATTCCTTCCAGGGCTTGGCGATTTCGGCCCGATTGTGGACAACGTTGTCCAGAAACATGAATTTCCCCCGCGAGGTCAGCCACAAAAGAACGATGCCGATGACGATCGCGGCGAGAGCAATGAAGATGATGAGCATGGACCAACCGGGATGATCCATCAACCATTGCCAACCCCGGTTGGGAAGGTCAAGAAATTCGCGGAAGCTCATGTTGCCGCTCGCCCTCGAGCCGCCAGAGCCGTTATGCGCGTCGGCCAAGGCGGCCAGGAACGCGTTGAATCCGACCACAAACCATTTGTGGATGTCGAAAGGTTTGAAAAGAGCGGTCTTCATTCGCTCCCAGCTTCGCCCCAAGGGTTCGAAATACGCGATCGGCATGGTCTCCCTCCCTGAAATTCCGAGGATCTCTTTCTCCTGTCCCCTCCCCTATTTCTACAATATTTGGCCCGGATTATGCAAAGATTTATTATGCAATCTTGGGTTATTTTGGCTAAAGAGCGGGGGAAGAAGATCGGTTTGCATTTTCCGGGCGGGACAACGTAGAATATTTTTCAATTTCCAAGAAAAGGAATTCAGAAATCTCGGCGGCACATAAAAGCGCTCCGAACTGCGGCGGCGCGCCCGGAAGGCAGCTTCGCGACGTCGCGATTGAGCTTGGTGTCGCGCGCGCGGTAGGCCTCTCCCATGCCGCCGGCCCCGATCGGGGCGATGATTTCGTACGGGCCGAACCGCATGCCGGGCCGTTTACTCACCTCGTGCCCTCCACCACAAAGAGTTGCGACCTCATCCGATCATAGCTGTACGCATAGGACTTGGTGTCGTCTGTCAGTGCGGCCCCCGAGATCCGGAAAACACCGGCCTTGTCGGCTGGAGCGACCTCGCGAATCAGATCGCGGCGGCCGGAGGCGAGGTCCAACCGCTCGAGCCGGAATGGCACGTTCGATGGGCGGAAAAAGTAGAGAGAACGGCTATCCGCGCTCCATCGGATGACCTGGTCGTCCGCGGCCAGCCATGGCACGGGCTGAGCTGTTCCTCCCTCGACGGGCTGGATGAACCAGGTTCCGCCCGGTTTCGAGTACAGGAATTGCCGGCCGCTCGGAGAAACCCTGCCGTTCGTCGTGGCTTCCGGTGTGACCGGCCGCGGCGGGCCGCCCGAGACGTCCTGCGCGTAGCACCGCGAAGCTTTGCCGGCCTCGTTGCCAACCATCAGAACGCTCTTGCCGTCCGGGAACCAGTTGGCCGATTGATATGTCTCCAGATCGCCTCGCGGGAGACGTCGAGTCTCTCCAGGACCGGTCGGGTAGATGACGAGCTGCGGTGGCGTGAAAATGATGGCCAGCGCCCACTTCTCGTCCGGCGAGAGGCCCATGGGGCGGCCTTCTCCGAGGCGTACGACGGGACCGCCATCGGTTCTCCGCAGACAAACCTCGTAGTTCGGGCCGGCGGCAGCGGACTCGTCATTAAAGAGCAACATGCGCCCATCCCGCGTCAGAAACGTGTCTATGGAGTTATCGAGCCATGAGAGATCGCGCTCGGCGCTCGCGCCGGGAGCCAAGACGGAGATCTCGGAAAGAATGTCGTCACGAGTCACGAGCCAGCGTCCGGTCCGGGAAACGTCGTGCATCGTCAACCCACCGGCACTGCTGAGGGCGACCCGCCGGTGTCCGGAGAGATCGACGCCGTAGACGGTCTGAGCTTGCCCTCGCGTGCTGGCGGTGAAGAGGACCTCCTCGACTGTCTGAGACCAGGACAGGCCCTCCTCGCCCCAATAGTCTCCCGAGAGGAAGGTGCGCCTTCCTGTCCGGTCCACGACAATGACCGACCCGCGGTCGTCCCATTGCGCGGGGTGCTCAAAAAGGGCGATCAAGTCGCCTCGGGGCGAGACGCGAAGGTCGCTCAAGTAGCCCGCAGTCTCGTAGAGCACCTTACCGATGGGGAATTCCAGCCGGTCCTTTCCGTTCGCCATCCGAATGATGGCCAGCTCGGAGCCGTCCGGCGACCAGTCGGCTTGACGGACATCCTCGAGGAGCTCTCGCGGGGCAGTGCTCCCGAGCGAGACTTGCGCGAGAGTGCCGATGAACAACCGATGCGCGATGTAGCGGGCGTTAGTCAAAACGGCCAGCTCCCCCTTGGAAGAGATCGACAGGAGATGGGTGCGCGGGAGGCCGAGGGGGCGTGGCTCGGGAAATTCGGGGCGGATCATAAACAGCTCCGGGACAACGCCCTCGAACGCTGCGCTGTAGACGATCGTTTCACCGTCCTGCGCGAAGGCGGCCTGAAAGATCGCTTGCTGACGGAAGCTCATCTGGCGGAACGTGATTCCTGCAGCCGAACGTCGCTCCGCCTTCTCGCCTTTTCGGTACGACACCGCTGCCACGATGCCGAGCGCGGCAGCGACGACAAGAACAGTGAGCCACAGACGCGAGCCCCTGCGCGTGACGGCGACCGATGGCCCGCTTGTGATGGCGGACCCCGAGAGAGACTGAAGAGCGAAGGCAATGTCTCGCGCGGACTGGAAACGCTCGCCTGGTTTCTTCTCCAGGCAGTGCAGGACGATGCGCGAAAGCCCGGACGATGGGAGGGGACCTCGGGCCGCGAATTCCGGCGGGTCCTCCTTCAGGATCGCCGTCATGCTTTCCGCCGCCGTATCGCGCTGGAACGCGCGCCGCCCCGCCAGCATCTCGTAGAGGACGACGCCGAACGGGAAGATGTCCGAGCGGTGATCCACCGCCTCGCCCCGCACCTGTTCCGGGGACATGTACCAAACCGTTCCTATCACGGTGCCGGGGTCGGTGTGCCGTTCGATAGAAAGCGTGAGCGACTCCGGAACAGCAGGCGGACCTGATCTCTTGGCGAGACCGAAATCGAGCAGCTTCACGCGCCCCTCGTGCGTCACGAAGACGTTCTCCGGCTTCAGGTCGCGATGGACGATTCCCTTTTCGTGGGCCGCCGCGAGCCCCTCTGCGATCTGCACGGCGAGATCGGCGGCCTTGCGGGCGGGAAGCGCGCCGTGTTCGAGCCGGGAGCGCAGCGTCTCGCCTTCAAGGAGTTCCATGACGGCGTAGGCGGTTTCACCCTGCCGCCCGAAGTCGTGGATGGCGAGGATGTTCGGGTGGGAGAGCTGGGCGACCGCGCGCGCCTCGCGCTCCAAGCGGGAGAGCGCCTCGGGATTATCGGCCAGTTCGGCGGGGAGGACCTTAACGGCAACATCACGGCCGAGCTTGGTGTCGCGGGCGCGGTAAACCTCGCCCATGCCGCCGACACCGATCGGGGCGATGATTTCGTAGGGGCCGAGGCGAGTGCCGGGAGAGAGGCTCATTTCAACCCCTCGATCAGGTAGAGGTCGGAGAGGCGACGAACGTAGTTGTAGGTGTAACTCCGGTTGTCCCGGCTCATGTGAATCTCCTGGATTCCTGAAATTCCGGACGGATCGGTCGGCATGAACTCGCGAAGGGCGTCCCGGCGGCCAGTGGCCAGGTCCAACCGGACCATGCGGGCGGGCAGGCCATCACGATTAAAGAGAAGCAGTCCCCCGCTGTCGTCGGTCCAGCCCGACAAGATATCGCCTCTCTGTATCCCCCGCACGTTGATCGCAGGTCCCCCATCCATTGGCACGAGCTTCAATCCACTGTTCATGACATCCCTCGGGTTGTAATTGATGACCACAACCGAGCGGCCATCCGGAGAGATGGGCTCCGATCCCTGCCAGACGGAAGCCCCGTCGAGCAGGAGCCTGGGCATCCCGCCCTCCGGCCCGACGACAAAGAGGCTCTGGTTCCCCCCTGGGGCCATCCCCCAGAGGAGAAATCCGCCGTTCTTGGGCAGACACCACAAGTGGCTCACGAAGATCGCTTGGCCGAGGGGGATGGTCTTGGGCGTTCCGGGGCCAGTGGGGATGAGGCTCAATTGCGTTGCGGAACTGGAAGTTGAGGTCAGGACCCATTGCCCGTCCCGAGACAAAGCAAACCGCTCCCCTTCGCCAACCCTCACGGCCGGGGAACCGTCCATGGGCCGTAGGTAGATGCTCCCCATGAGGGTTCCCCAGTCGCCGCCCTGTCCCAGCAGCACCTGAGTGCCATCCGTCGATATCTGGGAAGCGAGGTTGGCTTCGTTCCAGCCCAGGTCGCGTTCCTGCCCCACCGCTTGAGACCGGCCAATGACACCTTTCAGTTCGTTGTCAAGGGACGCCAGGACGCGGCCGTCCCGGGCCACGTCCAGCAGCCTCAAGCGACCCGCCTGGTGCAGAAGGAGTCGGCGTTTCCCGGAGGGCGAAAGGGCGAAGAGACTGCTGCTCCCTTCCCTTTCCTCGCTGAACCAGATGTCTAGCCCGTCAGGCCCCCAGGCCAGGCCGGTGAACCCGCTCACGTCCGTAAGCTCGGTCTGGCGCCCCGACGTGTTGAGGACCGTCACCTTTCCCGTTCCCCGGATGTTGCCTGGCTCTGAGAAGCAAGCCAACTTGTCCCCCCGGGGAGAAACCCGAAGGGTATGGATGGCAAAATATGGCTCCCATACCCGGGTCCCCTGGGGAAAATCGAGGTGCCGTCCTCTGCCGACGCTCCCGTTGTCCAGGACAGCCAGCCGGCGGCCGTCGGGGAGCCAGTCGGCCTCCATGGCCTGTTCGGCAAGGATACGAACCCCGCCTTCAGTTGAATCCACGCGGCCCGCGCGGCCCACCGAGCGCCCGTCCCACAGTCTGGGCTCGAGCTGGAGCGCCAGTTCTTCGTTTCCGGAGACCGACAGCAGGATCGCGTTGGGTACGCCCAGCGGCCTCGCACTGAGATTTTCCGGATGCAGGGTGAACACTTCCGGAGCCTGTCCCTGCCAGCGGGCGCTATAAACGATATCGTGGCTTCCGGAAAGGAAACGAGCCGACTCGATCCTCCCCTTGCCGAAAGTCAGTTCTTTGATAACTGGCTCGATGCGGCGGGGGGGGATGAGGATCCAGACTCCGAGCGCAACAATGAGAAGGACCAGGGCAATAGCCGCTCCCGCCCGGATGCGGCGGGAAGCCCTGCCGGCATGGAGGGCCGAGTTCCCGTCGGACGGGTTGGAAATATTTTCCAGGGCGAAGGCCAGATCCTGGGCGTCGTGGAAACGGTGATGGGGCACCTTCTCGAGGCAATGATCGAGAATGCGGCGCAGGCCTTGCGGAACGGGCCTGCTGTTGTCTTCGATGCCCGGCGGGTCCTCTTTCAGGATGGCAGCCATAGTCTCCGCGGCACTATCCCTCGTGAAAGCCCGCCGGCCGGACAGCATCTCGTACAGGACAATGCCGAAGGAGAAGATGTCTGAGCGGCAATCCACGGCCTCCCCCCGCACCTGCTCTGGGGACATATAGCCGACAGTGCCCAGGATGATCCCCGATGCGGTCGGGAGGCCGGCGCCTATGAGCTCGGTGGACTTCTCCGCCCCCCCGGCCATGCCGGGGGCCTGCCGCGTCAGGCTCGTTGTTTTGGCCAGGCCGAAATCCAGTATTTTCAACCGGCCGTCTTTGGCGACCCACAGGTTCTCGGGCTTCAGATCGCGGTGGATGATGCCCTTGTCATGGGCCGCGGCCAACCCCTGGGCCAGCTGCACGGCCAGCTCCGTGGCTTTGCGGGCGGGAAGGGAACCGCTGGCCAGCCGTGTCCGTAGTGATTCGCCCTCGAGGAGCTCCATCACGGCATATGCGGTAGTGCCCTCATGTCCGATATCAAACAAGCCGAGGATATTGGGATGGTTCAGCGCCGCCACGGCCTTGGCTTCCCGTTCGAATCGCGTCAGGGCGTCGGGGTGCGTCGCCAGGTGTTCGGGGAGCACCTTGACGGCGACCATCCGGTCGAGCCGCGTGTCTTTCGCTTTATACACTTCTCCCATGCCGCCCGCGCCGATCGGGGCGAGGATTTCGTAGGGGCCGAGGCGCGCGCCGGCCGTCAGGATCATCGGGCGATCTCCCCGTTCTTCATCTACTTCTTCCCTTCCTTCAACAGCGCCGGCCAGTTGACGATGACCGTGAGCGGCTGCGAGGCCCCCCGTTCCGGCGTGGCGCGCAACAGGAAGCGCTGGCCATCGAGGGTCGTGTCATACGGGCTGTAACCGGTGTCCACCACGGGCAGCGGGAACAGCTCGCGCGGGGTGGACGGTTCCACGGTATCCGCTCCCATTTTCAAGTTCACGATCATCAGTTTGTTGTCCAGGGAAACATAGAAAAGCTCGCGCGCGCCGGCGCCCCATTGCGGATATTGGCCTCCACCGGTCGAAATCTGAGTCGGGCCGCGCGGCTCCGGAAACGCCTGGATGTAGACCTCCCACCGGCCCGTCTCGAACGACTGGTAGGCCACCCAGTGCGGAGCGTCTTCCGGCGAGAAACGGCCCGACCGCTCGTTAGCCGTCGTCCGCAGGTAGGGCCTCGGCGTGGCGTCCGGCGCCGGCTTGCCCTCGGGGGTCGCTGGGAAAACCCAGAGGTCCCCTTGTGTGTCTGGAGTGGATACCGAGTACAAGACCCAGAGGCCGTCGCGCGACCAGTCGAGGGCAAATTGATTATTTGGCGACCGGGAAAAACGCTCCTCGTTCCCCGCCCCGCTTGACTCCTTTCGAAACAGGTTCCTTGGTGCGCCGGTACTGAACACGATCGTCCGGCCGTCGGGTGACCAGATGGGGTAATTGCTAGCGCCCGGATGGGAGGTGAACGGGCCGGCCACGCTACGCTCCACGTCGAGCAGCCAGAGATCGGTGGATCCGGGCCGGTCACGGGTTGCGACTACACGGCGTCCGCCAGGCGACTGGCGAAATACACCATACTCGCCTGGCTCCCCCACCACCCCCAGCGGCTTTCCCGTGCGGTCGAACCAGGTGAATTGGCCCAAATTGTTGGAAGCGCTATACAGCAACAGCCCGCCGGCCGAGACCGCAACGTTCATCTGACCCAGGACTCCCATTCTGGCTACCGGATCGGCCACCGGATGAGGCTCCCTTTCGAGTTTAAGCGTACCTGTGTCAAATTCCTGGGCGACCAGAGTCCCGTCGCGCAACCACAGCAGATAGCTCCTGCCGTCGCCGCCGGGTGCGTAGAGGGCGTTGGTGTCCGTGGCCAACAGCCGCACCCGCTCCCCGGGCTTGGAAAACGAGGCCACATAAATGCCAGTATTCTCGGGCTTCTCGCTCTGGACAGAGTATAAGAAGCGGCCGCTGGGAAGCACCTGCGGCCAGCGATGGATAATTTCATGGCGCGAGGCATCCAGAGTGGTAAGCGGAACGGCCGTTCCACCGGATGCGGGCACTTGGAACAGACCCCTGGCCACGGCCCCAAACAGGATGCGGCCGTCGACGCTCCACACTCCGCCTCGGGGCAAGGACACGTCACAGATCGACGACGGCGCCCCGCCCGCAAGATCGACTCGCAGCAACTTGCTCCCCACAAAAAAGGCGACGGATTTGCTGTCCGGGGACCAGAAGGGATAGGCGGCGCCGTCGGTTCCGGCGATCAACCGTGCCGACTCGCCGTCCAGGGGCCGGGTCCACAGCCCGCTCTTCCCGGCACCCGAAGCGACATAGGCTGCGCTGCGGCCGTCAGGCGAAAGGGCGAGACCACCGATGTTGTTTCCAAAAGTGAACCGGCTGCCCTCCGGCGGCTCGATCTGGAGGCGGTACGAGCGGGTTTCGGCAGGTAGTTGGCGGAATCGCGACACGCCCCAGCCGCCGAGCAGGACGCCGACGACCAGAATTGCCGCGGCGATCCAGGGCCAGGCACGCGAGCGCGCCTGAAGCGGCTGCACCGCTGCGCCGGACGATGTCGACCATTGCAGTGCGAGCTTCAAATCGAGCGCATTCTGAAACCGCCGGTCGGGGTCCTTCGCCAGGCAGGTCCGGATGATGCGGTCCAAGGGCGGAGCGACGTCCAGCGGAGCAGGTTCGCGTTCGAGGATCGCGGCGATGACACTGGCCGCACTCTTCCCTTCAAATGCGCGCTTCCCGGTCAGCATCTCGTACAGCACGCAGCCGAAGCTGAACAAATCGCTGCGGGCATCGGCTTCCTGGCCCTGCAGTTGCTCCGGCGACATGTACTGCAGGGTCCCGACAATCTGCCCCTCGCTCGTCAGCGCCTGGGCCAGCGTGGCCCCGCCTTCCGCGAGAGGCGCGGCTTGGTGCTTGGCCAGGCCGAAATCGAGGAGCTTGATCCCCTGTTTCGTGACGATGATGTTGTCCGGCTTGAGATCGCGATGGGTGATCCCTTTCCGGTGCGCGGCATCCAACGCGTCGAGAATCTGCCCGGCGTATTCGACGGCCTTCCCGACGGGCAGCGGACCCTTCAGAGGAGCGCCTACGATATATTCCATCACCAAGTAGTTCGGACCCACATCATGCAACGTGCAGATGTTCGGATGATTGAGCGCCGCCACCGCGCGGGCCTCGCGCTCGAAGCGCTCGCTGAACTGGGCCGTGGACACTTTGACGGCGACCGTCCGGTTAAGCCGCGTGTCTTTCGCCTTGTAGACCTCGCCCATCCCCCCGGCCCCGATCGGGGCGATGATTTCGTACGGGCCGAGGCGCGTCCCGATTGAGAGCATCACTTCCCTTCCACGGCCACCAAGTTCAGGAAGAACGCACACGGCGCCGGCTTTATCACGACTCGATAGAAGACACCGAGCGGCGACTCCACTTTGTAATTTCCGAAAGTCGGCTCGGGCATGAGACTCCTTCTATCCGATGGCTGGATCCGGGACCTCAATTAAGGCCCATCGGGCTTTTAATAGTATATACAAGAAACCCTATTCTTACAACCCCTATAGGAATACTCTATTTTCACCGGAAACGGGAGTCTGGCGTCTTTTAGCCGGTGCGGAAGGATTTCGTGTCGTATCAGCAATAACAATACAATGACAGGGAAGCCGCGCGACATCTTGATGAAGGAAATGCCCCCAAAAAAACAGAAAAGGGGATGGTTCCACCGGGGAACCATCCCCTCGAAATCGCTGATGCGTTCACGCCTTTCGATGCCATGGGACAGGACTGTTTTTCATGCTCCGCACTACCTCTCCATCATGAGAAAGCTAATATATCCAGCCCCTGTCCAAGTTAGCGTGCCCGCTTATCGAATCCCCATCTCGTCGAGAAGGAATCCCGCGCCGCCGAACTTCTGAGCCACCCAGAGGACATACCGGATATCCACGGCGATCGAGCGGCTGTAGCTTTCGCTCCAGGCATAGTCGTTGATCGTCGCGTCATAGGTCCGGTCGAAGTTGATCCCGACGAGCTCGCCCCGGGCGTTGAGGACGGGGCTGCCCGAATTGCCGCCCGTCGTATCGGCATCGTAGAGCATGCAGACGGGAACGTCCTTCAAACCCGGGTGCATGAACCGGCCGAAATCCCCGGCCTTCCAGAGATCGAAGAGTTTGGAGGGCGTGTTGAACGGCGCGGCGCCGGTCGTCTTTTCCAGGACGCCGGCCAGCGTCGTGAACGGTTTGTAGGAAACGGCGTCGGCCGGCTCATAGCCCTTGATCCGTCCGAACGTCAGGCGGAGAGTGCCGTTGGCATCGGGGATGAAGGCTTTGCCGAGGAACATCTCCTTGGCGTCGGAGAGCCGGGCGAACATCGTGTCGAGCGCGCCCTTGCGCTCTTTCTGCGATTCCTTGATCTGCTGGTAAGCGGGAAACAGGGCCGCGGCCAGCTCGAGGCAGGGATCCTTCACGGCTTTGATCTCCTCCGGCGACTTTTTGAGAAGGTCGGCGAGCACCGTCTCTGAACTTATCTTCGAGGCGGAATAGACTCGAGCGAGATATGTATCGACCGCCGTCTCGGATCGATCGTCCTTGAAAAGTTCATCGACGGCCGCGATCCGCTCGGCCCCTTTCAAGCGGAGGGCGCGGAGGAGGAGTTCCTTGAAAATCGCCCTGTCCGTGGAGGGGACATAGTTATTTTGGGCGAGCTGAAGCCTCTGTCTGGTCTGGTCCCAATTGCGGTCCATGTAGGCGGCTTCGCGCTCGAGATCGGGTTTCCGCCGCTCGATCGCCGCCTCAAAGGCCGTCCAGGCGAAATTGAAGAGATTGACGCTCGACCTGAGATATTCGAGGACCATTTCATATTCCGTTCGGCCGCGCAGCTCGGCATAGACTTTGTCGATGTTCGCCAGGACGTCACCGTAGGCCGCGCGGCGCTCTGCCCCGGCGTCAAGGTATTTTTGAAGCGCCTGCTCTTCCTTGCGCTTCACCTCGACCAGGCCGAGCTTCTTCATGCCCTTGAGCTTGCCCCGGTAGTTCTTCATCGTGTTGGCCAAGCCCTTGATGCGCGAGGATAGCTTCAAGGCCAGCGCCGAGTCGTTCGTCCCCGCTTTCTCCATAAGGTCGATTTGCCAACCATACCAGTCCGCGACGTAGGGCATCCGCAACTCTTCCTCGTAGGCCATGTAGCTCGCGGTATAGTGGCGATACGTCCGCCCGGGATATCCGAGCAGGAACATGAAGTCTCCTTCCTTGACTCCGGCCGGTTCCACCTTTAGGAACCGCTTCGGCTTGAAGGGTAAGTTCTTCGGAGAAAAATCGGCCGGCGAACCGTCCGGTCCGACGTACGCCCGGAGGAAGGAAAAATCGCCGGTATGCCGCGGCCACATCCAGTTGTCGGTTTCGCCGCCGAATTCGCCGATCGAGCGGGGCGGAATATAAACCAGTCGGATGTCTTTAAGATAGGTATAGATAAAGAGGACATAGGTTTTGCCGATGAACATCTCGGAGACTTCAGCCCTTTTCCCCGGGTTCGCTTTCTCGGTTTCGGCCACGATCTCCTTCATCCGCTTCTCGATAGCCTTGGTCCGGTCGGCGAGCGACATTCCCGCCTTGACCGCGGCCAGAATGTCCGCCGAGACATCGCGGAAGGACTCGGTGATGCGGGCCGTCATTCCCTTGGCCTGAACTTCCTCGGCTCGCGTCCGGGCGAGGAATCCGTTTGTCAAGTAGTCGAGCTCGGGGGTGCTCGCCGCCTGGACAGCGCTGAAAGCCACGTGGTGGTTGGTCAGGAACAAGCCGTCGGCCGAGACGAACGAGCCCGTCGCGCCGACGCTGACGATGGCAAAGATCAGGCTTGGCCTGTCGGCGGCGAAGATCTCTTCGGGTGCGATCGTCAGGCCTTTCGCCCGAAGGTCGAGTTTCTTGAGCTCGCTGATGGGATACATGCCCTCATCGCCCGCCGCGCTCGGGAGCGCAATCAACAGACCGGCGAAGATCAGAGCTAAAGCCATGATTCGCTTTTTCATATTTCCTCCTGGCTCAAGACATATCAGCTGCGGCAACGGCAAGAAATCAATTTATTTCAACGCGGGATGTGTGTCAAACACGCTGAATTCCGGGACGGGAATTCGGGGACATGACCCAAATGTCTGAATTTGGGATCGTGTCCCCAGAATTCCTCTTCGTAAACTACCTGTTCGCTTTAACGTCGTCAAGGACGCACAGGAGCGGAAGATAGCCGTCCGTGAGAAGCCCTTCATAGCCGTGACAGCCGCCTTTCCAATCGCGCCAGTCTTTGGACTTGCCGTTGTCGCAGAATCCCTGGAAGTCCCCGGCGGCATAACTCTCGAGCATGGGATAGAAAATGCGGCGGGCGTCAGCGACGCGGCCCAGGGAATACAAGGCCTTGACCGTGAAATAGGCGAAACAGGCCGTGGCCCCACCGTTTTCGTAGATCTGGAAAGCGTCCGAGCCGTCGTCGAGCGAGGGCTCCCCGATCTCGCGGGCGCCGGACCAATTATGAAAGACATAGTCAGCCTTGCGGACGGGGATGAGATTTCCCGGGAGGCCGAGGCGGAATTCCGAGAATCCGGAATCTTTCATTTTTGCTAGAAGGCGATCCATAACCGCGTTCGCGTCCCGCGCGTCCAATAGTCCGTAGCTCACGGCGATGCCGTTGACGAAGGTGAAAGCGTAGTCGTGGAGCTTTCCGTCGGCGCTCCTCCAGCCGGCGAGGAGGCTGGTGGCCGGATTGAGAAAAGCCGGTTTGAAGGCCTTTTTGGTTTTAGCCGCCTTGGCTTCGAACCCGTCCGCAACCGCGCGATGGCCGAGAGCGCGGGCGAGGCTGGAAAACTGGACGCAAGCTCGATAAGCAAGAGCATTCGAGTATGCATCTTCGTGGCCGAAGTTGATCGTATCCCACCAGTTCGAAGGACGGAGGTCGGCCGTGGCCCGGTCGCCCGAGTTCCCCGTATGCGGGTGCTCGATGAGGCCGTTGCCGTCCTTATCCGCGGCCATCATATCCCCGGCCCAAGTAGCCAACTGCGCATAGCGGGCGCGGGCCCAGGCGAAATCCTGCTTTTCCAAGACATAGCCGCACGCCGCCATAAGGAGGGACGGGAGCGTGTCGAGCGAATTCCAGGGCGCCTTCCACGCGACGAGATCAGCCTCGCCCTTATCGACTGCGTAGCCGATCATGCCATAGCCTTTGGCCCCGTCAAGATAGCGGTCGAGCGTCATCCGGATAAGGTCGAGACATGACAATCCGTCGGCCAATGGAGGCGCGCTTGCGGCAAGCCCCAGACCCATGTAAAGAGTGAACGGAACCGGGTCGCTCGAAGCGTTGTTAGCCAGCATTTGAACCCGCGGATTGACCTGGAAAAGATTGAGATAGGAACGTCGGAAGCCGTCGAACAGCGGCTTGGAGACGATCCCGGGGACATCGGGATGGATCTCGGCGACTTCGAGCGTGTATTCGATCCGGGGCCGGTCGGCCGAGGCTGCGGGGAAAGCGATCCGGACAAATGGGGCTTTGACATAGCGGCGCGCGTCGTATTCGAGGGAAGATCCCGACGGGCCGGCCGTGATGCGAACCGAGCCCATGTCCGGCAGATGGAGGACGCAAGGCAAAGGCATCCGTTGTTCGCCCGGCTTCATCAGGCCAAGGAGAGTGGCATGGTTGGAACGCTGATCGAAAGCCAGGAGGAATGGAAGTCGGTCCACACCCGCAGCGAATTCGGATCGAAGGCTGATCTTTTTCTCCGAAAAGACGATTGTCCAAGCGGCGACCCGACGTCCGTCCGCGGCTCCAACCGTATAAACGAACGCCCCTCCCCCTTTGGCTTCGAACCGGAATGGGCCGGCTTGAGGCTCATCTTTAAGAATGGGATTCCAATCGAGCTTCCCGCGACCAAGCGCGTCGATAGAAAATATCCGGAAAGATGGAACGCGCGGCGAAAACCCGGCGGCGATAAAGGCCGAGCGAAAATCCGGTTCGCTCGTTTGCGGCAATCCGCCGATAAGGAACGGGCAAGCAAAGGAAAGAACGCCGGCCCAAAAAGCTCGTTTCGATCGTGTCGGTTTCATGGCATCCTCAGATTTTCCCGGCAATGAGATGGCAAAAACATCGGAGTCCTCAATATTTCGGTTTTAAGCGTTGCGATCTTTGCCTTAGAAATTCCGATATTCCTCGATTACGTCTTTCCCCGGCGCTCGAAGACGATATCTTTGACGGCGGATTCAAGCCGCGCCGAGACTGAAGCGACGTCACCGCGGACATCGGTCTGGAATGTCCATTTCTGGCCCTTGATCTCGTTCTCCGTGGCCTGGAACGTCTCGTAATGCCAGTGCTCAAGAGGCGACACGAAGCCGTGGAACATGACCGACAGGCGGCCGTCTTTGAGCTCGACATGAATCGGCCCATATGCGGGATGGAGATAGTCGCCCGCATAGTCATCGAGCTTGTGCGCCGGCGTCGTCCCCTGGACACGGGGATCCTGGAGCGCCCCGCCGGCTCCGGCATTCTTGAGCATCTCCCGGAGCCGCCCTTCCCAATCGACGGGCGTCAACCCCAGGGCCAGGTCGGAAATCCCCATTAAAAGGATTTCGTTGGCGGGCGAGGAGGCGTTGATAAGGATGACGACGCCGATCCCGTCCTGCGGGAATAACGCGACATTGGAATTGAATTCCAATGTCGAGCCGCCGTGATATATGCGGCGATGGGTCCGATAGACATCGCTCATCCAGCCCAAGCCGTATGCAGTTCCCTGGATCTCGGAAGCCAACACGGGCGAGGTCCCGATCGGGACTTGGGGGGCGTGCGTTTGGCGAACGACCGCGGCCGGGATGGCTGTTTTTGCCCCGGCGATATAGGCCGAAAGGTGGAGGACCATCCATCGGCACATATCCTCGGCCGTCGTATTGATCGAACCCGAAGCCCGCGCGCCGTACATCAACTTCGCGGATTGCGGCGGAAGCGGAGAAGCGACAAACTTCTCCTTCTCTCTCATATAGGCAATAGCGCGCTCGTCCGCCGCGAGGTACTCGGGGATCGTGCAGCCGCTATCGTTCATGGCCAGGGGTTTGAAGATCCTCTCCCGGACGAAATCGTCCCAAGGCTTTCCCGATACGCGCTCGACCAGATAGCCCAAAGCCATGTACATCAAATTATTGTACTGGTAGGCGGCGCGCAGTTCCCGGTTCGGCTCCAGAAATCGCAGGCTTCGAACGATCTCCGGGAGATCCATGGGCGTGTTGACCCAGACGAAGTCGTGACGCGGCAGCCCCGCCCGGTGCGAAGCGAGGTCGCGCGCGGTGGCATGGAGAGTCGCGTATTCATCCCAGAGCCGGAATTCGGGAATATATCCCGATACAGGTTTATCCCACTCGAGCATCCTGTCGGCCGCGAGCAGCGCGAGCGTCAAGGCCGTGAACGCCTTCGTCGTCGAACCGAGGATAAACCGCGTCCTGGGCGTCACGGGAAGCCCCATTTCGATATCGCGTTTCCCGAAACCTTCGAGAAACACGACCTGCCCGTCTTTGACGATGCCCACGGCGGCGCCGGGGACATTCCAATTTTTAAGAGCGGCTTCGACGTAGGACCGGATTTTTTGTTTGACGCCGTCCGGGAATTTCGCCGGTATCTGCGGAGAAGGAGCGGCGGAATCCTCTACGGAAGCGAGGGCGGCGGAATGCCGAGCCGCGCTTCCCTGGCAAAGGCATAACGTTAATACGGGCAGTATCCATGCGATCGTTGAAACACGCCGTCTTTTCATTCGCTGCGTCCTTTGTGAATTATCATGATCCTTTTATTCTATCCGGAACGCCGATGAAGGGACAAGTCATGAAAACGCTGACCGTAGAACAGTTTCCCCGGACGCGCATCCCTGTCCCCGGCTCTAGGGCAAAGATAATCTGTTATGAAGTGCGTTCAAGGCCATGGGACAGGGTTGCGTGGGTTATTATTAATTAATGCGCATTATTGACATATATGACCACAATGCGTATTATATAGAATGAGAATCGGACCCATGGAATCATTGAACTCCAAACAATCCGTTGAGATCTTCCATCTGGTCTTGCTAGGCGACATCGGCCGGAAGTTGGACAAACAAAAATGGGCCTTGAAAGGCGGATGCAATCTGAGGTTTTTCTTCAGAAGTCCCCGCTATTCCGATGACATGGATCTGGACGTTCACGGCATGCCCGTCATTGCTCTCCGGGAAAAGGTCAACTCGATCATATCTGGAAGGCATCTCAAGACGATTCTCGAAGTTCGCGGCATCGCGATCGAGCATGTGACAGAGCATAAACAGACCGAAACGACGCAGAGATGGAAATTCGGTCTGTCGGTGCCCGGCCTTGAGCGAGCCATTCCGACGAAAATCGAGTTTTCGAGGAGGGGCCTCGAAGCAGGGAGCGTTTTCGAGCCTATTTCCCCCGAAATTGTTCGCTTCTACGAGCTCCCCCCCTTGATGGCGAATCACTATTCGGCCCCGGCTGTCTGGCGGCAGAAAATCGGCGCGATTATCTCCCGGACGTCATCCCAAGCCAGGGATGTCTTTGATCTTCATCTCCTCCTGGAGGCGGGCCTGAAATCCGGCGCTGACCTCTCAACCGAAACAAAGCAGGATACTGCCCGGGCCAAAGAGAATATCCTGGCTATGGATTTCAGCCAATTCAAAAGCCAGGTCGTTTCCTACCTGGAACCTGAGGTTCAGGTTCACTATGATTCGGAGGAAACCTGGGACGCGATGAGATGGCGTCTCATCGAGGCGCTCGGGGAAGGATCGCCATGAGACTCGTGGACGTCCACGCACGGCTCTTGAAGATGGGCATCCCTGTATTCCAAACGACGGACGCCGCCGCGTACCTGGGCTTCAAGAATGCCCATGCCAGCAAGCTGCTGGCTCGGCTGGCCGCTTCCGGGCACGTGGCGCATCTGGGGCGGGGACGATGGGGATTCAAAGACCGGATCGATCTCTTTGCTCTTCCGGAATATCTTACGGCGCCGTATCCGAGCTACGTGTCGCTTCAATCGGCCCTCTACCATCATGGCCTGATCTCTCAAATCCCTTCCATGACCTATGCCGTGTCCCTTGCCCGGACAAGAACGTATAAAACGCCCTTAGGGACGGTGTCGCTTCACCATGTCCAGCCTTCGTTTTTTTTCGGTTATACGCTTGAGGGAAAGAGCGCCGGAAAGATCGCTACGCCGGAAAAAGCGCTGATCGATTTCCTTTATTTGGGCCCGGCGAGGACGCGTCTTTTCCGGGCTCTTCCCGAACTCGAGATTTCCCGAGGATTCAGGGTCAACGAGGCCCGAAAAATCATTCGGCGGATCCGTCCGCTTCGCCGGAGAAATCACGTCAGCCGTCTTTTCGCGGAACTCTTGAAAGCCCGGGCAAGAGGCTGAGCTGGATGGTATTGCGTCCCCGCGGTTTCCTCTGCCGCTTCTCTCGGGTGTCGATTTACTTCGGTTCCAGAATCTGAGTGATCTGATCTCGCAAGTCTTCGAGATGAGTCTTCGTCGCCGTATCTCCTGCGCCTGCGATTTTGGCTTCAACAAGACCCTTGAGCGCTTTCAACTCCGCGCGGATCGCGCCGCGGCTGTCGTCCTTCATCGTTACAACCGCTCCCGCCGCTCCCGCCGGCGCCGCGGTGATACGGCCGCCGAGGAGATCGACGTAAGCCCGCTGCAAGTTACGACGATAGGGATCAATTTTGAACGTATCTCCGGCCGCGAGTTCGGCGAAGACGCCGGCGCGAACATCGCCTAGAAGTTGGGCGATAGTGTATGCCTGATCGCCCAGGATGGCTTCATGTTCCTGGAGGCGCATGAACCGGTCGGCGCGAAGGATATTGCCCAAAATGCCCAACTGGAGGGCGCCCAGGCGGGTTTGCCCGCTCGTCGGTTCGATTTTGCGGAGGATATCGGCGGGGAAAAGCCAGGCCGGCGTCTTGAAGATGTTTTCATTGAGGAAACTCACGGCCTGCTGCTGTCGGGCTTTGGAGAGCGGAGTGAAGCGGACTCCCGGAGCCAATCCGACCTTCGGTTCGCTATCGTAGCCGCCGACGATATTGGCCACGTGGCCCGCCTCGAGCTGCGCCTGGCTCCAGATTGCGCCGTACATATGATCGAGGTCGTCGTAATTTTCGCCGGGTTTAAGAACAGCTTTGGCCAGCATATCCATCACGCGGTGGAGATTTTTATAGCCGAGCGTCGTGGCTTGGACTGCGTCAATATCCCCCACCGCCTCGGTTTCCTCTCCGGGATCCGAGCCGCGGGTGCCGGCCGTGCTGAAACGCATCCAAGGCGTGGTTTCCTGAACTTTGCACAAGTCGTTCAGGGTCGGTTTTTCCTCTTTGGGCGTCTTGGCCGCGGGGATCGGCATGTAGCCCCATTTGACGGAAAACATGTCATAAGGACCGATCTTGGGAATCAGGTCCTTGGGATCGAGGCCGTCCTCGGGCTGCGCGACATAGTTGAAGCGGGCGTAGTCCATGAGGGTCGGCACATGGCTGTTCTTCTTGACCCAATTCTTATCGCGGATCTTCTCGATGGGATATGTGGCGCTGGCCTTGAAGTTATGCGGCAGGCCGAGCGAATGGCCGACCTCGTGCGTCACGATGTAAAGGAGGATGTCGCCCATGACCTCGTCGGGTATGGGGAGAGTCTTGGAGCGCGGGTCGAGAGGACCGGATTGGACCCAATACCAGTCGCGGGCCAGCTGCTGGACGTTGTGGTAGATTTCGACGTCGGCTTCTAGGATCTCGCCGCTCCGCGGGTCGGACACGTGGGGGCCCATGGCGTTGGCCACGGTCGAAGGCACCCAGCGGATCACGGAGTATCGGGCGTCGTCGGCCGACCAGTCGGGATCGACTTGCGGCGAGGGCGCCTCCCTGCATTGGATACCTTTGATAAAGCCGGCCTCTTCAAACGCGGGTTGCCAGGCTTCCACGCCCTTGATGATATAAGGAGCCCACTTCTTGGGCGTCGCGGGATCGACATAAAAAACGATGGGTTTCACCGCCTCGCTCTTGGCCGCCTTGGGATTTTTCTTTTCCAGGCGCCAGCGGGCGATGAAATCGACGCGCTTCGTCTCATGCACGGGGAGGCTGTAATCCGTATGGCTGTGGGTGAAATAACCGACGCGCGTATCGACCAGGCGGCCCATCATCGGCTTATCCGGCAATTTGACGAACGAGTAGTGGACGACGGCGGTCGGGCTGGGAGGATTCGGGAGCAGGTCGATGAACTGGGGCGGAAAACCGGCCGGCGGCGTGGGCGGCTTGGGATTGAAGGTCTGGATCGCTTCGACATTGAGGTTGAGGGGAAAGACCCTGACTTTATCCAGGAAGCTCCGGGCAGCGTCCAGGTTTTGAGCCGAGAGCACCTTTTTTACCGGGATTTCGTTCACGTCGCTCGCGAAAAACTTGGTCGCGTCGATGACCGGCGCGCCGTCGGCGGCCAGGGCTTCGACATTGAAGGCCATCATGATCGTAGCCGTATTCATGGCCTCGACCGCCCGGGCGATCGGTTCGCTGGGGTCGGCGATGTTGGCGTATGAAATCGACCGGAGCAGGACTTTGTTTTCGCGCAGCTCCCAGCGGGCGACCATGTTCTGAACGCCCTGGCCCGGATAGCTGGCGCTGCTCGGACTCTTCTTGATCTGGACAACGAGCAGAAAGTCCTTGCCTAATTCAACGGGCGGAATTTCCAGAAGCAATTTTCCCTTGGACGTATGAACTTTGAAGACGCCGGTCTGGCTTTTAAAATCGGCCGTGACCACTTTGTCGTACGGTTTGATTTCGCCTTCGGCGGGCGGTTTGACGGGAGGCGCGGCCTCCTGGACCTTGGCCGGCGGCGCCGCTTGCTGAGGTTTTTCCTGGGCGATCGCCGGAACGATAAAGGCTAAGGCCAAGAGAAGCGTAAATAAACGTTTCATGAATGCTCTCCTTATTAAAAGAATGAATCATTGTACACCAAATACGCCAACTCCGTCAGAATATTGTATCTGATGATATCGCCCAAATTTGCCGATAGAAGGCGGACGGAATTCCGGGACATGAACGAAATCTCCGGATTTCGTATCGCGTCCCGGGAATTCTGTGTTTCACCTGAAATTCTCAGCGTCTCAGGATAAAAGCGAGTCTATCGGTAACTCTGGGATATCGTCAAAGCCGCGGACTGTGTACAATAGATCCGCGTTCGAGGAAATCCCTATGCTTGTCGGAATCACGCGCGCCGTCAGCCCGGCGATCGGCCGGTGCGAACTCACCCACCTGGCGCGCGTCCCGATTGATATCGAAAAGGCCTGCGCGCAGCACCGGGCATACGAGGAAGCCCTGCGGAGCCTCGGAGTCCGGATCGAATCCCTGCCCGTCGAGCCGGAGCTTCCCGATTCAGTCTTCGTCGAGGACGCGGCCGTCGTTCTCGACGAATGCGCCGTGATCGCCCAGCCCGGCGCCGTGTCAAGACAGCCCGAGACCGAATCCATTGCCCGGGCGCTCGAACGGTATCGCAAGTTGTTTTGGATCGCTCCGCCGGCGACTCTCGACGGCGGAGACGTCATGAGCGTCGGCCGGACAATCTTTATCGGCCTCAGCTCGAGGAGCAATCAAGCGGCAATCCGGCAGCTCCAGGAAATCCTCGGCCCCTACGATTATCATATCGCCGCCGTCTCCCTCAGCGGCTGTCTCCATCTCAAGTCCGCGGTGACTCCCGTGGCCGCGGACACTCTTCTTTTCAATCCGGCGTGGGTCAAGGCGGGCGATTTTCCGGGTTTCCGTTTTATCGAGGTCGATCCTTCCGAGTCCCACGCCGCCAACGGTCTACTCATCGGTGAATCTGTTGTCTTTCCCGCGGCCTTCCCGAAAACGCGCTCCCGCCTCGAGACGGCCGGCATCCGGACAATCGAGGTCGACGTCTCCGAGCTGGCCAAAGCCGAGGGGGCGGTCACGTGCTGCTCTCTCATTTTCAGAGATAATTTCAGTGACAGACAACTCAACCACTAAATCGGATGGAAATCCGGGGACACGATACCCATTCCCCAATTTCGTAGCGCCGGCTTGAGTCAACTCGGAGGGGCAGATCCTTTCCGACGGGCGCCGGGAAGACTCTGCCCCCCGGCCTCAGCGGATTCGGCCGAGATGATAATTCAGCGCCGTAAAGAATTCGCGCACGTTCCGCCGTCCGAATCCGACGGCTTCCCCCCGACGGTCCATCTGGGAAATCCGGCACTCGACGAATACCGCCCTCGAGTTCCCCCTGATCAGGACCGAGAGGAGGGGCGGATAGTGATGATAGGGATAGCCTGCCGGGTCGGCGCCTATCATGCCGCCCCTTCGGTTCATGCTGATAACCGTAAGATTCATGTCGCGGATCGCCCAAAGGGACGCATCCCAGACTTCATTGAACGTCCGGCCCCTGAACTCCTGAGCGGCCAAATGCACTCTCGGGGACATAAAACAGGCGGCTGAAAACAAAAGTACCGCGAGAAGGATTCCGGTTTTTATTTTTCTCATTATCGGCCTCCGATTTCAGGCGATCCGCATTCTTGGATCCACTAAGGAAAATGCAAGCGCCGTGCCAGGAATAATCCAGGGAGAGAAAAATCGAAATGAGGGCGATCTGTCCTCTTCAGGGGACAGTTCAACTACGGATATTGGAATCTTGCCGATCAGCGGCGGCGGCCTAATACCAGTTCGATGAAATGAACGGGGAGGAGGCCCTCTCCGCTCACCTCCTCGCTTTCCGGCTCCCAGAACGATGCATTCAGGACGAGCTTTCGCCCTCCCTCGCTTTCGAAAAGTTTTAGCCGCTTCGCCGGAATGGCGATTTCGTAGATCGTCCGGCCGCCGATCAAGCGGCAGACGGCTGCCACGTCGGCGACCGATCCGGAGCCTGCCGGTCCAGATCTTGCGCCCGGTGTCCGGTCTTTGATTACGACAAGCGTCTTCACGCGCGAAAGACCGAGCCGCAGTTCATCGACGGCAAACTCCGAAGCGCCAATCCGCTCCGAGAATCCAATCTGGAAGGCGTCCTGGAACGCCGGTATTCCTCCCTCGGATCCCGTTGAAACTTGGAGGTCGGGAACTGAGGCGAGGAGATAGAGTCGTTGGCCGTCATGGCAAGCGCTGAGTTCCGCCTCGGCGCCCCTTTCTCCCGCCAATTTCAATACCGGGACACCGGCCCAATCATCGAGTCGACCATCCAGGATCGGAGCCTTCGCCCGGAACGGCGCGGCGAGCTTATCGAGGAACAAAACTTCGCGATGGAAAACGTGCCGGCGCGCGCTTGAGGCCATGTCAAACTCAAGCTTCGGCAAGGCTAAGAGCGGAGCACCCGCTTTCACCGTTTTCACCTCGAAAGCGTAGGTCTGTTTTTCCTTCGGCCCGATCCGGACAACGATCTCCTTGGGCTCGACCGCAAAATCGTTCTTGTCATACGCCCATACGGCCCGCCCGACAAGGGAATCCGGATATGGATTGTTCAGGGTCATGGAAATCCGAAGGCCGGCCGGCGAGGGCTGCGGTCCTTCTCCCCCGATGCCGATCCAACTGATATTTTTCTCGGCAAAAAGAAGACCTCCCATGAAGTCGGCCTCGGCATCCGTGAGTTCGCCGCGCTCGGTCACGACGCGGAGGTCGAATGTGTTGCCGGTGATGTTCATCTTCAGGAAGTGGTGCGCGCCTCCCGCCTTCACGTAAAACGGGCGCAGCTCCGCTCCTCCGCCGCCGGTGATGAAATATTTGATCCCGTCGATTTCATGCGTCGGGCCATACGTATGGAAATGTCCGCCGAAAACGGCCCGGACGCCGCTCGCCTTGAAGAGGGGTTGGAGCTCGGCCTGCCAGAAGTCGTAGGTATCGGAAGCGAACCGTCCGGGAATCCAGACAGGAAAGTGCATGAAAACTAAAATCGGTTGGCCGCGATGAGCATTCAGGTCGTTCTTGAGCCAGGTGAGCTCGGCCCGGCCGAGATTGCCCCATCGACCCTCCTCGCCGTTATCGAGGAGAACAAAATGCCACCCTCCATGATCGAACGATTGATAGAACCGTCCGAAGCGGCGCCGATACAAATCCCTCGCGGCAGGGGAGTAAGTGTCGTGGTTCCCGGGGATTTGATAGTAGGGGGCTTTGATATTCCGTATAACGGCCTCGTATTTGTCCCATTGCGGGGCGGCGCGGTGAAAGCGATAGCCGTAAATAAGATCGCCCAAGTTGATGACGAAAGACGGTTTCGCGGCATTGATCCGCGGAATGAGCTTTTCAAAGGGCGAAAAATCCTCGCTGGCGAAGTGGGGCCGCGTGTCGCCGATGATGACGAAGGAGAAGGCGGATGAGGCGGCCGGAAAGGGACGGTTGTTTGACGAGTTGTGGATTGGAGCGAAAGTGCAGGAGCGGGTTATGGCGATCGCGGCGCGATTCGAAGCGAACGCGACACCATACAATGCGAGCGCGGTAAAGATCGCCGTCAAATTCAGAACGACCGATCTCCCGACCCACGCGCCCCGCGAATAAGACATTCGACGATTCTCAATGGAAGCGGTGTTCTTTACCATTCCTCCCTCCCCGGCCAATCTCAGCCGATATCCCAGCCCGGCAAAAGAGCAATCTTAAGGTATGCCTCGATATGAAGCGAGCCGCTCTCGCTGATCGATAAAAGTGAGTGTAATCGCCGCGCCCGGGATCTCCCCTGGGAAGCAAAACGGTGAATACTCCAATCGGTCCTCCTCAAAGGACAGGTTAACCGCCAAGAACGGCCGGCGATCATTTATTGCAGCACACGATAAACTCTTTGGAATCCTGCCGGAGCGGATTCCCCTCGAAATCCCCGAAGATGTCGTATTTCGTGAATTTAGAGCGTTCCACGAGATGTTCCAGTTCGAATCTGAAAAAATATCGAAGCGGAAGACCCCATTCCGCGGACTTCCGTCCTCCGGACTCATCCCATTCCAGGCGGAACATGACGTGAATGAGTTGATTCAAGAGGTCGGGTTTCGTCGATGTGATCCGGCGGACTTTTTTTCCAGGTTCATATTCCCCCTCGAAATCCGTGAGCGCATCAAGGCCGGTGATCAGCTGTTTGAGGTCGGGGATAAAAACGTCGAAGATCAACGTTCCGCCCGGATTGAGATGGTTCCAGGCATTGTCGACGGCCAGGAGTTGTTCATCCTTTTTCAGGAGATGCATGAACACCCGGAAGGGGGCGATGATCAGGTCGAACCCGAAATCGAAGCGAAAGGTCGTGAAATCCTGGAGGCTGATCCGGTGATGTTCAGCGGGCGACAGTTTCGAACGGAGCACTCCGAGCATCGCCGAGCTGATATCGATGCCGTAAATATCCGCGCCCCGATTGAGCGCGCTCAGGAAGAAGCGTCCCGTGCCCGCGCCGATTTCAAGCGTTTTCCCCGTCATCTTTTCTATCCGGCTGAGATAGAACTCCGTATCGACGCCATCGCGCACACGGCTGTAAATCAGGTCATAAAAACGGGCAAAGACCTCAGGGTAATTCGCGCTCATCCGCTTGATCTCGACACGATATTGATAACCCAGATGGCGGCCATTAGCAAGATCCCTTCCGACGGGCGCCGGGAAGACCCGGCCGTCCTGTTCATTTGACATTCCTTCGAAGCCGGGGATATATTTCCGGCCGAATGACGGGAGGGGATGAATTTTATCAGCCCCTTCGATCTTGGAGAAACGCAATGAAAAAAAGACGGCTCTTTCTACCGTTGATCCTCATTCTTGTCGCGCGGATCGCGCCGCTTAACTTTTCAGCCGGCGCCGGCCAGGGCAAACCCCGGGCCCGCGACCTCGGAATTCCCTTCGACGGCGCGCCGGGTCCGTGGAACGCCATAACGGACGTCAAAGCCGTCGAGGTCGGCCACGTCACGCTCATATCCGGCGAAGGACGACTCGTCGTCGGGAAGGGGCCCGTCAGGACTGGCGTCACCGCTATACTCCCTCAAGGAAGGGCTTTTTTGGGGCGCGTCTTCGGCGCCTGGTTCACGCTCAACGGCAACGGCGAGATGACGGGCACGACCTGGCTCAAGGAATCGGGCTGTCTAGGAAGCCCTATCCTCATCACCAATACCCAGAGCGTGGGTATCGTCCGGGATGCGGTGATCGAATGGAACCTCCGCCGTAACCCGCCGGAGGATTATTCGGGCGATTTCAGCCTGCCCGTCGTGGCCGAGACCTGGGACGGTTTCCTTAATGACATCGACGGGTTTCATGTCAAGAAGGAACACGTTTTTGAAGCGCTCGACGGGGCGCGCCCGGGCCCGGTGGCCGAAGGGAACGTCGGGGGCGGGACGGGCATGACCTGTCATCAGTTCAAAGGCGGGATCGGCACGTCCTCCAGAGTGCTCGGCCAGGCCGCCGGCGGCTACATCGTCGGCGTCCTTGTCCAGGCGAATTACGGTTCGCGGAATACCCTGTCCATCGCGGGCGTTCCCGTCGGCAAGGAAATCACCGATCTTCGGCCCCAGCGCGGCCGGGCCGACGCCAAGGATGGCTCGATCATCGTCGTCGCGGCGACCGACGCGCCCCTGCTTCCGCATCAGCTCGAGCGCCTCGTTAAAAGGGCGGCCTTAGGGATCGGGATCGTGGGGGGAAGGGGCGAGGACAGCTCGGGAGATATCTTTATCGCTTTCTCGACGGCGAATCCGGAGGTTGCTAAAAAGACTGGGACTGCCCAGGTGACCATGCTTCCCAACGAAAGAATCAACCCTCTATTCACGGCGATGGTCAGCGCGACCGAGGAGGCGATCGTCAACGCCCTGATCGCGGCTGAAACGATGACCGGGATCAACGGAAACACCGTTTATGCCCTTCCTCATGACCGCTTGATCGAGGTTTTAAAAAAATACAACCGGCTGGCTCGTTGAGGTCCCACGGCCCGAGGGCGTCTGCGGACATATTCAAGTCAACAGAACACACAAAACGCCGGCGCGGGGTCTGGTTTCTCAAAGTTTCTTGGCCAGGGAAATCCCGCCGCTCAGAGTGAAGACGGTTGTTGCCCCGCCCTCGGTCATGAGTAAGCTGAGCTTAGGGATAATTTCCAGACGAATCGCCTTCGCAACGGCCAGGCTGAGTCCCGGGCCGACAGAAATGCCAAACGCATTTCTCGTGAAATTGCGGCCGTTTGGATAAGTTGTGATCGCATATGCGGTGCCTGAACCAACCCAGTTGCTGAACGTTACGCTCCCCCCGATTTTGTTGATCGTGACCTTCATCAAGTCAAAACACCCGCCTGCCTGGATGAAGAATCTCGCCTTTCCCGCCGGCGCACCGAGGTAATACCTGAGAGCGACGAGTAAGCTCACGTCGCTGCCCGACCCCTCGAGGATATCGATGGACGTGAATCGTTGCCCCAAATCATAGAAGCCGACGAAGGAATCGGGATTGGGCGAGACATAGTTATAGGTAGCTTGGACCCCTATCGCTACTCTATCGGACAGACCGAAAAAGAAGTTCCCTCCGACGCCGAATCCGGACTTCCAGCGGTCAAATCCGCCGCCGAGATTGAACGGAATTCCCGGCTGGATGCCGAAGGTGATTTCCTTGGCTTGCACGCCGCCACACAATACGACCATCGAAGCCAGTAAAAAAACGACTTTTTTCATTATCGCCCTCCTCTCGATAAATGATTTATCGTTGATACGCCCATACGCACCGGTCAGGCGCTAGGGATGCGAATTTGCTTTTTTGCCGCGCGCCGACTGCCATACTATTTTACCAGGATTCCCTGCGTCCCCTCATGAAATGAGGATATCCCTGACTGCGGATAAAAGTCAAGAAAGCTTCGGCCCCGGATCCTTCGCCGTCCGGAAATCCCGGAAGAGCGGGGCCAGCATCGGAAGAAAAACCAGCCAGCCCGCGCCGAGGGCAGCGCCTAGCCCCAAGCCCGGCTGGACGAGCCGGACGACGGCGATCATGGGAACTATGGCGAACATGAAATCCGGCAGGGCGCGACAGATGGTCCCGAGGCTTGTCCGGGACTCGTAGGACGCAACCACGCCGACCATCGGGAACATGGTCATGAAACCCTGAAGAAAGCGCTTCATCACAATAAGCATGAGGATGACGGCGGCGACGATCGGAAATTTCAAGTAAACGGGGAGATGGGTGCGGCTGCCCGATTCGTAGGGCCGGGGATAAAGGGCGTGAGCCGCCGCGGCCACGAGCAGAGTGAGGACGCATGTTATCCAGAAAGCCGCGTCCGTAAGGGGCAAGACATCCCGCAGCAGGGCGCCGGCGATACAATATCCGGCCGCCGAGAGGACAATGGCCAATATGATCGGCAGGCGCAGATGATCGTGAAACACGCGGACGGCGTGCGTATAAGCCAGAAGGAGATTGAGGGCCGCGACATGGGTCGTATTCACCGGCGCGCCCACCGCGAGCGAGGCGAGGGTGAAAGGGATCGGCAGGACCATGATGAGCGCCTTCCATTTCGGATGGCGGACATAGGCCAGCAATGTCGCCTGGGAACTGACCAGGACAAGGAGGGCAATGTCCCAGAAGCCGAAGGCGATCATCGCCGCCTCTTGAACCAGAGCCGCGCGGCGCAGAGCTCGTAGATGTCGAAGAGGCCGGGATGGTTGACCCTGGCCGTCTCCTCGTTGGTCATATTGGTCAGGTCGTCGTGACGGCAGAGGATCTCACCGACCCCGCGCCAGAAGGGATACTTATCGAGCATCCGCTCCACGTCCCGGACCGCGTGTTTGTCGGTCGGGTTGAAGCCGCAGACCAGCGGGGCGAACCGTTTCCGGGCGGGGATGGGAAGATAGAGGAACGCGTCGGCCAGGATTTCGTCTGTCTGGTGAAAATAATAGCACCGGGCATTGTCGTCCAGGTAGTAATGCGGCGGGCGTTTCTCGAACGCGTCCCATTTCTTCTTGAGAGGGAGGCCAAAGACGACGGCCTTGGCAATGCGGCCGTCATCCATGGCGGCTAGAAGCCGGGTCATCCCGTCGCTGTCTTGGATGAAATCCACGAAGTGGAGGTGGGCGTCGACGATCGGGATGATAGGCCTCGTCTCGGAGTGAGACGTGATCTTGTGATGAAACGCGGCGTGATAACTCATCGAAGCCTCCCGTCGGGGGAGAAGCACCAGGCCGAAAATCGTATCAATGAGGAAACGAACCAAGAAAATTGACTCCCGGAAAATATTTTCTATAATAATGAGAGTTGTTTCTTCTCAATTCACCGGAGGGAGGTAATAATTGGGCATGATACGTCGTTCCGTTAAAATCGTTTTTGTGATGTTCGCTGCGATTATTCTTCACGGATGCTTTGTAAATATGGTCAAAGTGAAACAAGACACTCCGGAATCGGAACTCTTAACCATATCCCCTTTTACGGACCATCCGGATAAATTGCCGCTCGTCGCGGGCCTTTTCATTCCGAAAACGGCGCGCGAATACCTGATCTACGCCAATAAGGTGTACGCTCTCAAGGTGGGAGAGGCGCTCGAGGCGGATGCCTTCGACGCTCTAAAAAAAGTGTTTCGCGCGGTTTCCGTCATCAAGAACAAAACAATCGTCAAACCCGAAATCGAAAGGATTATCAAGCTGGGTTTTTCCCCGGTGTCGAAGATCGAAGGCGAGCGTTTCGGCAAGATGACCGTTGACCTCCAAATCGAATATGAGGTCTGCGACAATCACTGGAATTCCTTGTGGAAAGGCACGGTGAACGGAGGCAGCCAGGAAGTTCAAAGGGGAGAGGCCGTGGCCGCGGCGATCCTATTTCCCGCTCTTGGCGCTGCCGGCCTGGATGCGGCGCGGGGTGAGCTCGTAAACAAATGCATCATTTCCGCGTTGGAAGACATGAATGACCAGATCCTCGGAATCGGGAAAAAAGCCATTCTCAATATCAAGGAAAAACCGCAACCTGACCCTCTCC
>Ga0315286_10000431_pt1 | contig 34880 bp, 22 predicted proteins | sample YL17G10_0_MG_FD_205038 | JGI IMG/M metagenome (GOLD analysis project Ga0315286, IMG submission 205038) | Sediment microbial communities from Yellowstone Lake, YNP, Wyoming, USA - YL17G10_0 | ecosystem: Environmental > Aquatic > Freshwater > Lake > Sediment | place: USA: Wyoming | collected...
TAAAAAAGCAGGTGTTTGGCAATCCGAACGTGAACATGCGGAACGACGTGCATCGGCTTGGGATGCAGGTTATCAAACTGCGGTCACCAAAACCACACTTGGTCAAGCAAAACTCGCTTATCAAAGGGTTGATTTAGGGTGTATAGCCGAATTTGAAGAAGGTTTCAAAGCACGTATCGCGGAAAAGGTCGCTCAAGCGGCCTGGATAGAAGATGACTATATGCCTTTGTGGACCAGGGGCAATCTCACAGTCGCACTAATTGGATATTTATACCATTGGCAAGTGTTGTCATTTGATGGAAATGAAACCATTGAAGAGGGTGTTGAAACCTCGCTTGAGCAAGCCCAAGCCAAAGCGGAATCTTTCGGTAAGGAAGCGAAAAAACAAGCTAAGAAGGCACAAAATGAACTTTTGGCTGAAAGTGGACCTGATGCTGGCGAAGATGAAGAATCTGAAAAAACTGCCGAATCAGGCGGAGGCAATGATACCCCTGGAACTCGTACCCCTGATTCACCGGGTCAACGTCCGCTGGCCGGAGAGCCTATTGCAGGTACGGGGATGCCCGACCTCAACCAACTCCAAGCCGGACTCTCGCCGAAGGCCCAAATTGAAAAAGACCCTAAAAAATGGGAGAAAATGTGGAACTCGCTCGTCGGCGACGTGAAGCATAAGTGGACGAAGTGCCACGACAAGCTTAAAAATCACATGACGGATGAGCAAGCGGCGGGGCTTTGTAATAAGTTAAAGCAAAAGTTCGGTTCCCAAGAGGGAACTTTGCCCGATTCTTTTCGTACGATTGGTTATAAGCAAGGTTGGGGATTTTCACACACGGGCTATGCGAAAAAAGTAGGTTCTACGCTTAGCACAATAGTGCCAACCTCCAAGATGTCATTCTCTTATTTTGTATCCCGTGATGGCAAAAAGGTTGCTCGCGGCGAGGTTCCCATTTGTTCGCATCCCAAAATGGCCGCTCTCCATGCCATGGCGTTTTGCGATGTTTTGCGCAACGGTGAGTCGAAAAAAGCGCATATGGCCGATTTCTACAGGAAAGCGGATCTGACTGAGTTCCAAAATCAGCAGTTCACAAAGTCTTCTGATGGTGAATCACTTGAAGTGGAAGAATTTGCCCATGGTGGACCTTGGGCGATGGACGATGATGGTGAGCATTTCAAATATTTTTCCGATTCACTTGTTGGTGTGATTAAGCCTAAAGATTCAGGTTTCAAATGGAAACTTTGGCTCGATGATGACCGAGTTCTTAAAGGCAAAGCCGATTCTCTTGAAGATGCTCAGCATCAATGTGAAGAAGCGGTTGAACATTTGGACCAGGGACTCTCTAAGGTTTCTTGGGGTTATAAAGGATTACCTATAACGAACCCTACTGATGAATCGCTTGTCGATATGGGTAAGGGTGAGCATGTGCCACTTGAGCCTGAAGACTATCACCAGTTTTTTGCAAAGCTTAAGACTGCGGTTGATGATAAGGCTAAAGAGTATTACGATTCGTATTATGGTGGATATGGTGAGCAACTTACGAAGGATATCGCACTTAAGCCACCGGCTAAAACTGCGTCCAAGATTGATAATTTTTGGGTGGTGACCAAACCAACCGAACTTTCAGAACTTGGAGATATTTGTTTTGATACTGATTTCCAAGGTTTTATTCTTCAGGTAAAGGGTGGGCTTTCTCAAGGTGATGTTCATGGAGTATATGACAATCAAGCTGAAGCGGAGGCAGAAGCAAATAAACTCTTGGCCGGGAACCGGACAGCAAAAAGTGCATCCAAGGTTGAAGGCGATCTTTGGGCGGTAATAGAGCCAGGACCCACTTCTGAAATGGCGGATTGCTTATACTCCATCAATGATGCCCTTTCTTCTTATTCTGGTCAAATGGTTGTGGGCATTTTCACCAGCAAAGGTGAAGCGGAAACTGAAGCGGCGCGACTTATTAAAGAGAATGACCCGGAGCGCTATAGTAAGATGGCTGCGAAATCCGGTGATTATGAGCTGACTATGACGGGCGGAGGCTATAATCTCGTTTATCTAAGCAATCGCGTCTTCATTGAAGAGCACTTCACCGGCAAGTGGACTTGTGACGTGAATGGTGCACATTTTGAAATGGACTCTTGTGACGAGTGTGTTGACGCGGTTGTGGCACATTTTGATAAGCAACTTGAAGAAAATATTCTTGATGTTGAGCTTTATAATCAAGGGAAACACGCAAGCCTAGAAAAGGTTGCAGTTAATGAAACCAAATCACCACCTCCCGGTGATGCCATCTTTGGTGACTCAGTGGTTGCCCCTGAAAACCCTTGGCCACCGAGTATGCACGGCACTGTGATGTGGGTGGAAGACGCGTCGCAACATGGTGATCGCCAAGAAGTGGCTGTTAAATGGGACCCTATGCTTAATGATTGCTGTTCTGATCTTCAACTTAAACATCATCTCAAGACCTTCATTCAAGAAGTCGGGCAGATGATGGATAAGAACTGGGGATTGGTATCCGACATTCAGGTTCTTATTTTTGAAAAAGATGACTGTCACGCAATTATGGGCTTTAAGGCAGCATTTCCATCGCCTTTTGTACCGGAATCTCGTATTACTGAGCTTAGACAAGGAGAAAGTGAAGATTCTCGTCCGTCCAATGAATCTCATGATTACAAAACTCATCGGGGTAAGTAATGGAATACTCCACTTTAGTCCTTAAAAATATTACGCGGAGCAAATTGTTTTTTGCTCCACTTAATCGCTTTATTGAACCAATGAGTTCAGTCGATCTACTTGCGTTATGTGAAGGAGACTCTAAGCAAGCCGGGGTCGTGGCAACTTTTTATAAAAATAACTCAAGTTGGCAACTCTTTGAGGTGTTTAAGGGACCGTTTCCTTCACCCGAAGGTACACTTGAGAATGTGTCTCATCTCGAAGTGCTCGCAGAATTACCTAACGCGGTGCCTGTGACTGAGGAATTTACTCCGAAACCCAAAAAGTTTGAAAAGGCCAAACCTAACAACATTCGTAGTGGCCAGTTTATGAAATCTGATGATGAATCGGGAGGTAAGATTCAGTGATACGATCTCCCAATCCTGATGAACGCGCATTTGTTTTGAATAGAAGTGAAGCTTCTGTTTCATTTGGTTCAAACACTTTACTCGTTGTTAAGCGGGGTTGCGGAGTTTGGGTTGCGGATTATTGGCCTTCCTTTGACGACTTTTGTCATGATGAAGCAGTCATGGCTTTACATAGACGTCAAAGAATAAGTGTGGAATATCGACCATTAGATGGGATGGAAGTAGTATGAATCCCATCAATTGGGTACGCATTAAAAGTGTAGCCGGTATTTTGGCCAATGTTCTTATGTGTGGGGTTATCGTCTTTTTAGTAGTTTTAGTTTATCGACTTTTGTGGATTTATTCGGAGTAATTTATGAAAAAGAATGGAAGAACGGCTGAGAAGGAAAATGGGAATTCGGATAAAGAACGGGCATTAGCGCGGGCAGCAGCCCGTGCTGAAAAGAAAAGACGTGCGAACGAATCCCAAGATGTTCCAAAGGTTGACCGGTGGAATAAAAAATGATTGTTCGTGTCGGACAAGCCATCATTGATTGCTTTGAAGCGCATACGCTCGGCGAACACGCGATAGGTTTATCGCGAACTCCTATACTTGATAACGGTCAAGGAATGGTGTTTGTTTTTTCAGGCGAGGGTGGCCGTACCTTCCATATGCCTGAAACCATGAAATTTCCCCTCGATATTATTTTCGTTAACAGCGCACAAAAGATAACAGCCCTTCACGAAAATTGCTCACCCGGTTTAGGTAAGCGATATTCGGGTCAGGCTCAATATGTTGTTGAAGTTCCTGCTGGCTTTTGTAAGCAAATGAACATTGCTGCAGGTAGCCAAGTTGCATTTGAAGAAGAGGACGACGAAAAAGAGGCAATCATGTCCTCAGACATTTTACGCACTTTATCAACCGCTTCTTTAACCGCCCAACGGTCTGAATCCACGGAATCCGACCCTTATTCTCGGGAACCATCGAAAGCACCTAATCGGCCAACTGAACGTTTCATGAATCATGAAACGAATGATAATATCGTACCCGAAGGTGGTAAGCTTATTATAGAGGGTCCTATCCACGATGAAGAGTGGAATTCCCCGACACGAAATTAATGGAGAAAGTTATGAAAAAAGAAACTAGTAATGGCCTTGCAACTCAAACTCCTACTTCTAAACCCGCAGTAAAAGTCCCATTGTCGGAAGCTTTAGCTGCTTTTATGAAAGCAAGCAGTGCTTCACGGCCTGAAGTTATGAAGGCTCTATGGGTTCATATTAAAGCAAATTCTCTTCAAGACCCGAAAAAGAAAACCATGATAGTGCCTGATGCGATTTTAGCCCCACTTTTGGGTACTGACCCATTGCCTATGATGAAAATGTCCACCGCTCTTAAACCTCATTTTCCAAAGAAAAAAACATAGTCCCAATACGTTTCTATAGTTTTTTTGCGTTAAACTTTGGACTAAAGGATTACCTTCGAAATGGCAGCTACATTTACAAGTAATCTCAATCTTGCAAAACCTGCCACAGGCGACCTTGATTGGGGACCGGAAGTCGATGGTAATTTCGATATTATTGATTCGGCTATTTATGCCAATCGTGAAGCAGGTTGGTTTCGCATTTTTGGTGGTGGCGTAGTCACATATACTGCTTTGTCTGGTGCTATTACCTTCACGGATGACATTTACATCGATCATGGTGTTAGTAGTTTCTTGTCTATCATTCCAGTGACTGAATCGCCGCTTATTTGTTCTTCCGCTCTTCGCTTAACATACTGCAATATCGGGCGAAATCTTACTGCAAACGAAATTATTTCTTCGGCTAATGGAAATTTGTTTCGAGATCAGATCGCTGTTCCTTCGTCCAATAACTCATATGTTCTTGCTCTTCGCGATAATGCCGCACCAACGAATCGAATCATCCTCTTTAATGATAGTGTTTTACAAGATGGTCTTCCAGGCACGATTAATGGTGGTTCATACGCAACTTTGCAATCGGCTTATGATAGCTCACTTTACGGTGAAATTGCTTTATCCTCCGATTCTAAATATTTTCATGTCCAAGCTCAAAATGGACCGTTTAATGCCCTTGTCCAAGAAGCGCTTCAACCTTCTACAACGGACGCATTTTTATACACTTCGCCTTCAGCTTTTGCAGTTCAATTTACCTTAACCGATTTAACAAACATTTCCCAACTTGTTGCCCGATTAGGGTTGGTAGGTGCACCCACAGGAAACTATTTCTATCAAATTATCGAAGATAACGGTGGACTTCCTGGCACTGTAATAAGTTACACCGGTCCGTTAACTCCCGTCTCGGGTTTGCCTATCGTACCCGCCGATCAAGCGCTTAACGGTTCGCCTACGCTAGTGGTTCTTATTCCGAATGTTTATTGGTTTGTAATCAATACCGATGCTACTTATCAAGCTTCAGCGAGTGTGACTGATAACATAAACATTACTCTTACCGGGGAATCAGGCGCACCTGCTTCGGCCACTCAGGATGCTTTATCCACGCTTTGGTCATCAACTTCATTTTCGTATTATCACCTGATTTATCAGGATGTCACGGCTCCAGGACAAGAACTTTTTACCGTTTCTCAAGCCAGTGGCGGCTTTGTTGCGGTTACAGGAACAGCGACATTTCAAACAAATGCGCAAGTAATCCATAATCTTTCGTCTTCAGGTCTTAAGGACGTACCCGTTTCTTCGATTACTGTAACGAATACTTTAGTCGTAAACACAGTACAAAGTATGCTCACCGTTTTACCGGGGAGTGACTTTTACCTCTATGGTACAACCGATGAAGAAAATCTTGGACTTTACAAAGTCCTCAGTTGCACGGTCAATTTACCCGTAGCAGGACAGTCAACGATCATAATCGACCAGTCTACGACTCTAGTAAATGAAGGTTATAAGATAGCCTTTAATTCCAGTCAAGGTTCAGGTCCTACGGTCAATATTCTTCGTACTACAGATACAAATTATACGCTTGTCGGTAATGATAGCGCGGGCAATCCTATCATGACTTTGGATTCTGCACGCAATAGACTTTTGCTTGATTGTGACCTTGTGGTGACAGGCAATCAAACGTTTGTTGACACTGAAACTGAAGTTGCAAATACTTTTTTAGTTGAATCAGCGCTTTCATTAGGTTCGCAGGTTTTATTTGATGCGCATAACACAGGGATTGCTGGGACCATTGGTCGTTTTAGAACAAGCACTGACGCTTTGGTTATTCCATTCTCAGGTGGGATTTCTTTCTCGCGGGATTTGTTATTTTCGACCGATACCGCATACAACATAGGTCAGTCGGGAGCTTTAAGACCCGGTAACGTCTACGTTTCCAATTCGATGGAGCTTGGGAATTTTGCTCAGTTCGCACAAGTGGTGACCCCACCCACGCCGCCCACGGGTTTTAACAAGATTTACGTTAAACCGGACGGCAATTTTTACAATCTAAATTCGCTCGGTATTGAGTCTCTACTTGGCAGTGCATCCTATTTGATTACTGCAGGTGAGACGCTCGTTAATGGCGACACGATTTATGTATCGGGCGCGGGGGATACAGGGCGTACTACGGGTCAGGTTTATAAGTTGGATGCGACTAATGCTAACCGCATTGAGTTTGCGGGTGTCGTCACCACGGGCGGGCCAGCCTTAAGTATTGTGACAGTTACGGTCGCCGGACGCGTTAAAGATCTTGTAGGGCTGACGACGGGCATACCTATTTTCGCATCGGTAACTACTCCTGGCACATACCAGACTACCGTGCCAACGGTGGATGGTCAGTATATTATCCAATTAGGTGTTGCCGATTCGAGTACGAGCTTCGTAATCAACGGCGCACTTTCTTCTACCGCAATCTTGGTCTCGCCGCCTATCCCATACGCGAATAACACGTTAAGCAATCTGGTCGCGCCGACCGCTATTAACCAAGACTTGATTTTTAATAAGGTTCCTGCAGCTTCTTCAATTATTCAAACTGCAAACCGGTCTTCAACAGGTTCTGATGATCTTTTCTTACAATCAGGGACGGGTACTGGTTCAGGTAGCGTTACTCTTCGGACGAGCGATTCAACACTTTCAACAGGTGGTGTACTTGTTAGAACAGGCGCTAGTAGCGTTGCCGGTTCGGGAGCAATACAGATTCTTACGGGTTCGGGGATTACCGGAACTGGCGGTCTTAGCCTAGCTTCTGGAAATACTGCGGGCGCGACTCTGAGCGGTTCGGTTAGTTTGACTACGGGAAACTCTGTTTCAGGTACGACGGGCGGTATTGTTCTTACTACAGGTACGACTACAGGTACTCGCGGCGATATCATTTTGAATTCCAGTCTTGTTACTCTAAACAGTGATTTAATCTTTAATAAAACAAATGCCATTGTGCAGACTAAGACTCCAACTGGAAATGTTCCCTCTGAAGCTATAACCATAAAATCGGGGAATTCTACAGTAGCGGGAGGGGGTGCGTCAGGCAGTACAAACATTTTAACGGGAGATACTGCTAATTTTAGTAGCGGCTCGGTTAACATTAAAACAGGCACAAGTTCTAACTTTAACAGCGGTTCTATCAATATTTCTTCAGGTAATGCGGATAATGCTACTCGCGGATATATTTCGTTAAATTCAAACGGAGTCGTGATAGGTTTTAGCCCTGCCGCAACTCCGCCAGTAGATTCAGCCGTATTGGAGTTGAGAGATGAGGGGGCGCTTTTACTTAATCGTCTGGATACCGCAGCTCGTGATGGCTTATCTCCGACTCCGGGGATGATTATTTATAACACCCAGACTAACTCTTTTGAAGGTTACTCAGGAGCGGTTCCTACTTGGGCCGCATTAGGCGGTGGCGGTGGTGGAGGCGGCGCAAACACTGCCTTAAGCAATCTTGTCTCGCCTACTGCGGTTAACCAGGACTTAATTTTTGCTAAAGTTCCTGCAGCACAAGTGCTTGTTAAGACTGCAGACGGAGATGGAACTACCATCGGCTCCCAAGTTATCAGTCTTCTAAGTGGTGATACCACAGGGGCTTTTTCTTCAGGGAGCGTGACCGTAAAATCAGGTGTTGTAGCAGGTGCTTCGATTTCAGGCTCCGCCACTTTCGGGACTGGAAATTCTGGAAGCGCAAGTGGTACAGTTACGCTATCTACAGGGTCCGCTGCAGCAGGAAGCTCATCAGGTTTCATTCAGATGCTTACAGGCTCCGCTGTGAATAACATCTCGGGGCAGATATTTATCGCCACAGGTGACGGTTCAGGTACGGTAGGCCGTGGGGGGCCTATTCAAATACAAACGGGGGCGACCGTAGGCTCTTCCGCAAGCGGCTCAATTACGATAACTACGGGTGGCGGCTTCGGGACCAACTCTCCTACGGGGCTTATTAGTATTAAATCGGGTAATGCCGCAGGCACTTCTGCAAGCGGTTCTGTAACTATCACTTCAGGCACTACGGTAACCGGAACCAGTGGTGCGATATCGATTAAGAGCGGCACGCCTTCTTCAACAGGATCAACGGGCAATGTTATAATAAACTCGTCCAACGCCACGGGTTCGGGAAGCAGCGGTGTCGCTTATTTGAATTCAGGTGACACGGTTAATAATGCTTCGGGCGACGTTGCTCTGTACTCTGGGAATTGTTCAGGGACAGGGGCTTCTGGTATTATTACCATATCTACAGGAACATTAACAAACGCATCAAGCGGCGGTTCGGGCCGAGTTCAAGTAACGACGGGCAACACAATAAGCGCGTCATCTAGCGGTCAAATAACCTTCACGACAGGTAGCACTACGGGCGCTTCTGCCGATAGCGGTTTTATAACTTTACAGTCAGGTACTTCGGCCCGAAATTCAGGGCCGATAAACATAACCTCGGGTGCCTCAACCAGCACGTCGGGCGCGGTCAATATTAGTACGGGGAACTCTCCTACAACGTCTTCCGGTTCAATTGCTTTCACCACTGGGACCTCTTCGACAGCGGCTAATAAAGGTCTTATTACGATGGTGACCCGAGGGCTAATTGTGGGGGCCACTACCCAGACAAGCGCATCGTCTTTATTAGAATTGAATTCTACTACAGGGGCGTTCTTACTTAGTCGTTTGGATACTGCGCAACGTGACGCTTTGTCCCCGGTTAATGGGATGCTCATTTATAACACTGACATTCCTGGCTTTCAGGCTTATAGAGGTGGCTGGCAAACTTTCGCACAAAACGTTCCTAGCACTCAAACACCTCAGTGGACCGTGTCCGCGAGTCCGCCTACATCTACAGTTGAATTTAATAACCAAGTTTATTTATTCCAACAAGGGCAGGCTCAGTTTATCTATACGGTTGTATCCGTACCTCAGACTTATATCGCTGGAACGGGCATCTCCATGACCATGAAGATTTATTCGCCGGGTACTGTAGGTACAACAATAAGTATGCTTTCGGTAGCAACTCTTGTTCGCAGCACAGATCCGATGAGTACGAATGCGAATAATTTTAACAATACTGTCCCCGGTACTATATCAGTGGTTAATGCCCCAATAACCTTTTTCCATGATCTTACTACAGGTACGGGGACGATAAATGGGATAGCAGTTCAACCAGGCGATTTAATTAAACTTACTTATCGAAGAAATACTGGAGACACTTCTACTGCTGACGCAAGAGTGCTGCCAGCCGCAGTTTCAGTGAGATTTACATGATGAAAAACTTAGTAATATGGCGCATGGGCCTAGATAATGCCAAGAGAGGGTAACTAACCGTGGGCTTTCAAAGTAAACATCTAACATCAGATTCCTCTGGCGTTATCCCTTCAGCAGGCGGGGTACCGCCAACAATTCAGAAATTTTTAACCGGCTCAGGTACTTACACTCGCCCAAGCTCCCCGTCCGCACCTATTTATTTAAAAGTTACGATGGTCGGTGGCGGAGGTGGCGGAGGTGGCGCGGGTGGAGGTGCTACTGGGCAAAGTGGCGGCATTTCTACTTTCGGACTCTCTCTTTCGGCGGGCGGAGGCTTTGGTGGCTTTACAGGCGCTTCTGGCGGTAGCGGCAATAGTGGCGGGCCAGCCTCTTTAGGGTCGGCTGTAGGGACCGCGCTAACAGGGGGGTCCGGGCTTGGCGGGACAGTTTCGACCACCTCTATTACTCTTGGCGGCGCGGGCGGCGTTACCGCGTTTGGTGGCCAAGCCATCTCAAATCCAGGTGGCGGTGGCGGGGTTGCAGTCCCGAATACGGGGGCAGGCGGTAATGGCGGTGGTGGTGCTGTAGTGGGGACCCCGGCTGGTGGCGGTGGTGGCGCGGGCGGATATGTTCAAGCTTTTATTTTTGCACCCGCTACTTCTTATACTTATGCAGTCGGTGCCGCAGGAACAGGCGGCACTGGTGGAGGTATGACCGGAGGTAGCGGTTATATCATTGTTGAAGAGTATTATGGCGATGGTGGCGGTGGTGGCGGTGGCAACGCAATCACTGCGCTTACAGGCGATGTAAGCGCTGCAGGTCCAGGTAGCGCGTTCGCAACCATTGCTGCAGGTGCGATCAACAATTCTAAAATTGCAACAAACGCGTTGATCCAATTTTCTAAGCTTGACGCCTTAACTTCGGGCCAAATTTTAGTCGGTAATGGTAGTTCTATCGCAACCGCTGTTGCGATGACTGGTGACATCAGCCTTTCTAACACTGGTGTGACGACTTATAACGGAATTGTGCCTATCACCAAAGGCGGCACTGGCGGCATAGCTGCTGGAAGCATCATTATAGGCGGTGGCGCGGGAGTAGGAATTCCGCTTGGTATTGGCACGGCGGGACAAGTCCTAACCGTAGCGGGCGGTGTTCCGACGTGGGCAACTGGCGGCGGTGGCGGAGCAAACACTGCCTTAAGCAATCTTGTCTCGCCTACTGCGGTTAACCAGGATTTGATTTTTACCAAGGTTCCTGCGGCAGCTTCGTTTGTTCGGACCGAAGACGGAGGAGGAGTTAACAGCCAAGACTTAAATCTTGCAACAGGTACATCTTCAGCCTCATCCGGTTCGGTAATTGTTAAGAGTGGTATTGTAACTGGCAATAGTAGTAATCCCTCTGGGAGCCTTCTTCTTGGTTCTGGAAACGCTACTGGATCGAGCGGTAACAGTGGCTCCGTTCAATTAACGAGCGGCACAAGTACTGGAGCAAGTGGGGCAATTTCTATATTCACCGGGCAGGCACCTAATCCTGGGAATCTGCTAATTCAGACAGGCGCTACTACAGGCACAGGTACTGTAAGCGGCACTGTCACAATTAAATCGGGCACGGCGACTCAAAGTAACTCCTCTTCGGGCTTGGTACTTATACAAACAAGTGATGCTCCAGGGGCCACGGGTAATATTGGCCTCAGCACCGGTAACTCTACTCTCACCGCTGGGAATTCGGGCGGTCTTTCGTTTAATACGGGGAATACGATTAACGGTACTTCTGGCGGAATGTCTTTCTTTGTAGGCGTTCCATCGGGATCAGGCGTCACGGGTGCGATAACGATGTTCGCTCGTGGCATGGCTCTCGGTAATAATAACGGCACTATTAGCTCACCCGTTGCTTCAGCTTTACTAGATTTGCAAAGCACTACAGCCGCGCTCTTGCTCAGCCGCATGAACACTACGCAACGCGACGCTCTAACTAAGTCGTCGGGGATGCTTATTTACAATTCTCAAACGAATCAGTTTGAGGGTTGTACAGGTGCCATCCCAGCTTGGGCGGCATTAAGTGGCGGCGGGGGTGGCGGCATCACTGCCCTTATAGGCGACATTACCGCTTCCGGCTCTGGCACTGTTTCCGCTACTTATAATGGGGTCGTGCCTATTAACAAAGGCGGTACGGGTCAAATTACCGCAACAGCAAGTTTTGACGCCTTGTCCCCGATGACTACTCTCGGGGATCTTATTGCGGGAGGCACAAGCGGATCAAGAATACGCTTAGGTGCTGGTACAACGGGTCAGGTTCTTACCATAGTGGGCGGAGTCCCTGCTTGGGCCGCAAGTGGTGGGGGTGGTGGACCTACTACGCTTACAGGTGACGTAACCGGAACTGGTACAGGCACCGTAGCAACTACGATTGCAGCGGGAGCAGTAGACAATTCTAAGATTGCAGCGGGGGCTGCAATCGCGTTTTCTAAACTGGCTGCGCTAGGCTCGGGTCAGATTTTAGTAGGTAATGGAAGTTCGGTCGCAACTGCTGTTAGCGTGACAGGTGCTATCAGTATCGATAATGCGGGCCTAACTACTTACTTAGGAACCGTGCCTATTAACAAAGGCGGCACAGGCGCGATCACAGCGGTCGCTGGTTTCGATGCTTTATCCCCGATGACTGCCCTTGGCGATATGATTGTCGGTAGTACGGGCGGATCAAGAATCCGACTTGGTATTGGTACAGCGGGCCAAGTTCTTACTGTTTCAGGCGGCGTCCCAACTTGGGCTACTAGTAGCGGTGGCGGGATTACAGCTTTAACAGGAGATGTTACTGCCTCTGGTACAGGTAGCGTAACGGCAACTTATAATGGAATAGTGCCTATTGCCAAAGGCGGTACCGGAAACGTGACGGCAGCGGCAGCTTTTAATGCCCTATCTCCTTTGACTACTACCGGTGATATGCTTTTCTTTTCTGGTGGGTCTTCGCGCTTACCTATAGGTACATTAGGGCAAGTTCTTACGGTATCGGCTGGAGGTCTTCCTACTTGGGTAACAGGTGGTGGCGGTGGTGGGATCACCGAATTAACGGGCGAAGTAACTGCGGGTCCAGGTTCAGGATCTCAAGTAGCGACGATTGCGGCACTCGCAGTTACTAATGCGAAGGTGGCAACGAACGCTGCAATCGCGTTTTCCAAACTTGCGGCACTTGCTTCGGGCCAAATTTTAGTCGGTAACGGTAGTTCGGTCGCAACTGCTGTTGCGATGACTGGCGCTATCAGTATCGATAATGCGGGCCTAACTACTTACTTAGGAACCGTGCCTATTAACAAAGGCGGCACAGGACAAACAACAGCAATAGCATCATACAACGCATTGTCTCCTCTAACAACTACTGGCGACGTACTTTTCTTTTCAGGCGGCTCGAACACTCGTTTAGGCATCGGTACGGCAGGTCAAGTTTTAACTGTTTCAGGCGGCGTTCCAATTTGGGCAACGAGTGGTAGCGGCATTACTCAACTCACAGGCGATGTAACAGCCGGTCCGGGTTCAGGTATTCAAGCAGCAACGATTGCAGCGGGTGCAGTAGACAATTCTAAGATTGCAGCGGGGGCTGCTATTGCATTTTCAAAACTGGCTGCTTTGTCTCCTGGTCAGATTTTAGTCGGTAATGGTAGTTCTATCGCAACCGCTGTTGCGATGACTGGTGACATTAGCATTTCTAATGCTGGTGTGACTGCTTACGTAACAACAATGCCTATCGCCAAAGGTGGTACGGGTCAAACAACGGCAATAGCATCGTTTAATGCTTTATCGCCTTTGACTACCGCGGGTGACATCTTATTCTTTTCGGGTGGTTCAAATTCAAGACTTGGTATTGGTACAGCGGGCCAAGTTCTTACTGTTTCAGGCGGCGTTCCTGTTTGGGCCGCTGGCGGGGGCGGGGGCGGGATTACAGCTTTAACAGGAGATGTTACTGCCTCTGGTACAGGTTCGGTTGTCGCTACGATTGCAGCCGGGGCGGTTGATAATTCTAGACTAGCTGCAAGCGCAGTTGATAACGCCAAGATCTCTGCAGGTGCAGCTATCGCGTTTTCTAAACTGGCTGCGCTAGGCTCAGGTCAGATTTTAGTAGGCAGCGCAGGCTTGGTTGTAACTGCTGTAACTATGACTGGTGACATCAGCCTTTCTAACACTGGTGTGACGACTTACAACGGAATAGTCCCCATCGCCAAAGGCGGCACGGGAGCGACCAGTAAGGCGAGCGGATTTGACGCGCTCTCTCCAATGACTACGCTCGGCGACATTATTATAGGCGGTGCCGCAGGAACAGGCGGTAGGCTTGGTATTGGCACAGCAGGACAAGTTTTAACCGTCTCGGGCGGTGTCCCAACTTGGGCCGCTAGTGGCGGTGGCGGAGGTAGTACAGGTTATACAGTTCGTCAGTTTACGTTTGCCAACGGTCACGGAACTATTGTTGCGTTCGGTTCTGCGACCGATGTAAATAATATTGTCATGACTTTTACGGCCCCGAATTCTGCTTCAATCACGAATGTCACAGGAACGGCGCAACTGATGGGTGCATCGCTTCAATATGACATAAATATAAATACTACAACTTCCTTCGCTTTAGCCTATCCGGAAATAAACGGACAAACTTCAATTACCGCAACAAAATTTCCAATGCAGTATCGCTTCAATTCAGGCGGATCAAACCAACCAACCGCAAACACTGTAACGAATTCTGGGGGTGTTGTTACTGTTACTACTACAGGTATGACCGCTAACGCTGCTCAGACATTTACGTGGAATTTCTGAATTATTACAACGAAGTTTAAACTTATGGAATTTTAAATGAGCACTCCGATTTTCAACGGTCAGATCACTCTCAATAATTCAGGTCAAATTAATGACACTGATTTTGACCTTGAGTTCTCTTTTATTGACTATGAAGGGGTGTGGGGTGGAACTGATCTTCAAATAGGAGATCAAGTTTATTTGGATACCTCCGGACTAATACCTGGGACTGTCTCAAGGTATGCTGTAATAAGTATCAACCCCCTGACTACTTTTTCAAACGTCCTCTGTACGGTTCGATTTAACGATAATACTAGCGTTATTGATCCGGCTTATGCTATAGGTATATCTAGTTTTGCATCTCGCCCCACTCCTCTTCTGACTTTTAATACTGTCGCATCTCCGGGGGTCCAGCAGCTTCCCGACAAGTTTTCTTGGTATCCTACTAATTCTAATGTTGAAGAATATGACAGTGCTGCAGGCGCAAATAACACATTAAGCAACCTCGTCGCGCCAACGGCGATCAATCAAGATTTAATTTTTACTAAAGTTCCTGCGGCTTCGTCCATTATACAGACCGGAAACACAAGCGGAGTTAGTTCTCAAGATCTCACCCTCGCAAGCGGCAACATGACAACGGGTGACAAATCGGGCGATGTGTTTATCCGCACAGGCGCGGCAACATCTGCTTCTGTTGGCTCGGGCGACATTAACTTACTGACTGGTTCGGTATCTACTAGTCTCCCAACAGGGAAAATCACTCTTGCAACTTCTAATTCTACTTTAGGTAATACAGGTCAAGTTAGCATTTCGAGCGGCGATACGTCCGGCCCAGGTAAAGTTGCTGGAGGTGTGAGTCTTTTCGGCGGAAATATTACAGGTAGTTCTGGGACGGCTGGGCAAGCCAGTCTGCTCGGTGGAAGCGTTACTGGAACAGGTGGGAATGCCGGAAATGCTATCGTTTCTGGGGGGTCAAATTCGACAACAGGATTTTCCGGGAACGTTTCTATTTTGGGCGGCAACAACACTGGGAATGGCATCCCAGGTAATGTTGCTATTAGTGCTGGGTCAGGTGCGGTTTCAAATGGAACTGTTACGATTGCGGGTGGGACAAGTACCGCCGCCGCTGGTGGAGCCGTTACTTTTTCTGCTGGAAATTCCACAGGAGCTGATGGAGGGACGGCCACTTTAACAGGTGGTACTCGCACTCTTGGTGGTACTTTTAACCCAGCATCTTTCCAGGCATTCGGAGGGATTTCAGGACAGGGTGGTTCAGCTGCCATTTCAGGTGGAAACGCAAGTACGGGTGTAGGTGGAGCAATATTTCTTCACGGTGGATATGGAGTAGGGGTTGGCGCTGCGGGCGGATTTGTTCAGATTGCGGGCGGGACAAGTAATGGTGCGCCTAATGGCGCACTAGTTCAGATTATCTCAGGTCTAAATGATGCAAACTTTAATACTGGAGAACTTCAGTTACTCACCTCAAATGCGTTAGGATCGGGCAATTCAGGACAACTTCTGATCAAGACGGGAACGGTGGCTACAGGGATTCGTGGAAAAGTCCTTATTGACGCCGCGAATCTAGACGTTAACTTTACCAATATTGTTAATGTTCTAGATCCGGTAAACCCTCAGGATGCGGCCACAAAATCTTATGTAGATTCTATTGGCACTCCTACAGTTTACCTCATTCTAAACAATCAAGCGTCACCTGTTGATATTTTTTCGGTGCCGACTGCTCAATATGTGGCGGTCTTCATTGACTATTCAGTTCTCCGCAACAGCATCGTGGAAGTCGGAAATATGACGATATCGAACGATGGGTCCGTTGTTCCGGGTTTTGCGACTGTCGGATCTTCGACAGGGATAACAGGCGTTACATTTAACGCAACGAATTCTGGTGGAGATTTAAAACTTCAGTATACATCCGATAATACTTCGACGGGAACGATGAAATACACCATTCGGGGGTGGGCTTAAGACTTTTTTATTCTAATGTGTTAAAATTAAAAATAATTTCAAACAGGCTATATAATAGCAGACAGGGAGTTAGCTATGGCAAACAATTCGGTAAAAGTAAGTTCATTACTTAATCTTAGAAACTTAACAAGTGCGCCTTTAAATCCGCAAGCGGGCGATGTTTATTTTGATAGTTCACTTAATAGTTTTCAATTCTATAACGGCACCGCTTGGCAAACCTATTTGCTCCCTGATGGTTCTGTTCCTTTAACGGCTGACCTTGACATGGGCGGCTTTAAAGTTATTAATTTGGCCGACCCTACGCTCGCTAATGACGCCGCTACGAAATCTTATGTGGATGCTGCAGCCAATGGTTTTAGTTGGAAAAATCCTGCACGGGTTGCTTCAACTGCTAGCGTGCCTTTAAGTGGCGCTACACCTTTAATAATTGATGGTATAACTCTCGATACAAATGACCGTGTGTTGTTGAAAAATCAGACAACAGGTGCAGGTGCAAACGTAGACAATGGTATTTATGTTTATGCCATCGCTGGCGCAAATTACACTTTAGCTAGGAGTGCTGACGCGGATACAGATACCGAATTGCTTCAAGCTGCTCTTTTCGTAACATCGGGGACCACACAATCGGATAGTGGATGGGTAGGTACAGCAAACTCACCTATTGTTATTGGGACGACCCCTCTCCCTTTTGTGTTATTCGCTTCGGGGAGCGGTAACGCCAATGCTGCGTTGAGTAACTTGATTGCGACTTCTATTAATCAAACGCTGAAACCTAACGCTGATATCACTTTTGATTTAGGTACTTCTCTACTTTCTTGGAATAACCTTTATGCAGGTACTGTTAATACGAATAGCATTAGCCCTCGTAATGTCGGTCTTGCTACAACCGTGTTTTCTAGTGATTCGGCCCTTGCCCTTTCAAGTGGTAATCGGTCTACGGGAGCTACGGGTGCAGTTACCCTTTTATCTGGAAATAACAGCGGTACTACTGCCAGCGGTTTAATTAGTCTTACAACAGGTAATACTGCGGGAGCCGCAGGACCGTCGGGTGCGGTTTCCATTATAACGGGGAACGCCGCTTTAGGTGCGTCCGGTAGCATTACAATCCAGACAGGCACTGCAGGTACGACTCGGGGAGATATTGCTCTAAATTCAAGGCAGATGAACTTTACCACTTCATCGACTATGAATTTTACCACAGGGTTTGCCTTTAACTTTGGTGGTGGATCGATTAACAGCACTTATGGACAAATAGTTGTTGGGACCTCTGGGATCACTGGTTTGATTAATGCTGCGGGTGGGAGCGGTGCTACACAAGGAAGCCAGTTACGTGTTTCTGGTGGTGATTATAATGGAAGTAACACTGACATGAACGGTGGTGCCCTTTCACTAAGATCGGGTGTCTATTCAGGAAAAGGTGTTAGTAAGATTGAGTTTTGGGCTGGTGTAAGTACTTTTCCCTCTAATGGAAGTGGACATTCTCCTCAGCAAATAGGTCAATTTTATGATAGTTGTTTAACTGTTGGTCCTACGTTTACTCTTCCTAATCCGGGGGTACAAGCTTCTATATTTTTAAGTGCTACTGATCGCGCTCTTTTACTTAATAGTGTTTCAACCGGTGCTCAGGATGGTATGGTTGCATACGACGGGATGATTCTTTATAACGTCGATGACGAAGTATTTAGGGTGTTTAGTGGCGGTTGGAGAGATCTTGTTACTGTTGTCCCAGGCTCTGGAGTTGCGAATGATAAGTTAAGTAACTTGAGTCCTTCTGGCACGCAAGTGAGTCAAAGTTTATTACCTATAAGTACTGCATCGAAGAATTTAGGTAGTTCTTCTAAAATGTGGTTGGAGGCTTGGGCAGAGGCTGTTTATACAACGGCTATCAATGATGCCTCCAGTCAAAATGATGTGCTTCTTGTTACTGCAAGCTCTCTTGATCCTGCTGGTAATGGCTCAATTTCTTTGGGTAGTAGCACAGCACAGTACCTAAACCTTTACACTCGTAGTGCCTCTTTCTATACTCCTTCTGCACAATCAGCTCTTCTATCATCGGGTGTTGCAGCACCGGACGCTAACGTCACGGGCTTTTCAGTACAGTTGCTGGTGCAAGATAGTGCTTTAGGTATTTTGACGGCTAGTAATAATGCGAACGATGCCAGCAATGCGAGTTCTATTCTCATTGAAACCGGGAATAAAACTGATGGTACGGGTGGGTCAGGATCTATCCTCTTACAGACCGGTACGGCTGTAGGCGGTTTACGTGGAGCAATTGTTATAAGTGGTAGTGTTGTTCAGGTAAGTGCGGATTTTGGTATAAACTTTACAGCTGCTTTGAGTATGGGGGACCAGCAGATCAACATGGTTGCAGATCCTTCGTCTGACCAAGACGCGGTGAATTTGCGCTATGCTCAGTCTCGTTTTGCACATGTAACCCCTGACAATAGCCAAGCTGAGATAGTTAATGGATTTGCCCTCAACGTTCCTGATGCGGCTTCTACGACAATGATTAGTGTTACGGCAAGGTCATTTATTATCAATTATCAAGTGGTTCGTGGGTCAGTCGTACAAACGGGTCAGTTGATGATGTCAAATGATGGTGTAACAGCCGAAGTAGCGGATATTTCTTCCTCCGTTGGCACAGCCGGTATTACATTTACTGCAACTGTTGCGGGAGGTATTATGGACCTAGTTGCGACGGCAACTTCTACAGGTACCAATGCGTCTTTGAGCTATATTACAGCATTCTTGGCGGTTTAATAGTGTATCAGAACCGGTAGGCCAACTTGGCCTACCGGTTCTGTTTTATATAACTCCGTTGAGGGTGTATGGCGGATAATTTTCTAAAAGTAAGCGGTATAAACCTCGCGCAGCATGAACAAGACCCTCCCAATCCAGTGGAAGGAGATTTATACTATAACAGTGTCACTGAGAATCTTCGTGTTTATCAAGACGGGAACTGGGCTTCACTCGATACTACTGAAGACGAGGGGATCACTGAACTGACGGGCGATGTGACAGCGGGTCCCGGTTCGGGTCCCCAAGTTGCGACTCTTGCCACGGTCACTATCGCTAAGGGAGGTACGGGGCAAGTAACCGCGCCAGCCGCGTTTAATGCTTTATCTCCGATGACCTCTGATGGGGACATAATTTATAACACTGGTGGTGTGGCTACGCGCCTCCCAATCGGCGCGGCCAGTGAAGTTTTAACAGTTTCGGGCGGCATCCCTGCTTGGGCACCGGGAGGGGGCGGGGGTAGCGGAATTACCCAGCTTACGGGCGATGTCACGGCAGGCCCAGGATCAGGATCTCAAGTCGCGACAATAGCCGCAGCTTCAGTAGATCACAATAAACTCGCTGCGAGTTCCGTTGATAACAGCAACATCATGAGTAACGCTCAGATCGATTACTTCAAGCTAGCTCCGTTAGCTGCAGGAGCGATTCTAGTAGGCAATGCCAGCAATAATCCGCAGGTCGCGGTAGTGACGGGTGACATTAGCCTTTCTCCTACGGGTGTAACCGCTTACGTAGGAACGGTTCCCATCGCCAAAGGCGGCACAGGTCAAACAACTAGCACAGCCGCGTTCGATGCTCTATCCCCCATGAGTACGCAGGGGGACATAATTTTCCGTAGCACTGCTAGCGCGGAGCGGCTCGGCATTGGCACGGCGGGACAAGTTCTTACTGTTGTAGGTGATCTCCCTGTTTGGTCAGCCAATCCTCCGAGTGCGAATACGCAGTTAAGCAACTTAGACGCCACCGCTATTAATCAAGATTTAGTTTTTGGCTCGGGGATTGCGGGCGTATTAAAAACTCTTGATGCAACTTCCCTTACAACGAATTTAACCTTAGCCACTGGAAATTCATCTACTGGTCTGGGCGGGGCTATTAATATTGTAGGTGGCTCCGGATCTGTCAATAATTCCGGGGCTGTTAGTATTACTGCGGGTTCCGCAGGTTCCTTTGTTGGCGGGACGGTTACGATTCAGACCGCAAATTTTGATGCTGTAGCCTCGGGAAGTTCTGGCTCGATACTATTAGCAACTGGAAGTGCTAATAGCCAAGGCTTGAGTGGTGCTCAAGGTGGTGGGATTGCAATTATCGCAGGAGCAGGACAATCTATAGGCGATAGCGGTGGTTCACTTTATTTCCAATCCGGTGGGACCACATCAGGTTATGCGGGAACGATTCAACTTCAAGCGGGTAATGCTACCGCAGCAGGCGGTCTTGGCGGAAATATCCAGTTTCAAGCAGGCAGCAGTAATAACGCTTCTGGAGCGAGCAATATTTATTTCGCTGCGGGTAACAACAGTACAAACTTTGATTCCGGATTTATATCGCTGAGTACGGCTAATGCCACAGGGACGGGAAATTCTGGGTCTATAGACCTTTTAACGGGGTCTACCGAATCTGGGGCTGTAGGACAAATAAATCTAACTGGCGGCAATGCAAGTTCAGCGGGCGGTACGGGCGGCGGGATCGTTCTTACAGGCGGTAACAGCACAGACACTCAAGGCGGAAATATCGTCATTCAAGGCGGAGTAGCGAGCGGCACGGGTAATTCTGGCGACGTCACCTTACTTACAAGTAATGTCACTGGAAGTGGCACTAGAGGAAAAATACGGCTACAGACCACCACCACCACGTTTGAAGGTAGTACGGCCACTCTTATTACAGAATCACCTGTTTTAGCCGCAGTACCTGTTGACGCTGTGACCCCGCTTTTTTCTTATGACGGTACGGCTTATCCATCACTTTGGATGGACTATTCTATTTCGAGAGATAATGGCGCTTTGGGTATTACTTCGGGCACTCTTGTTGTATCTTGTAACGGGTCAACAACGGGAAAATCGGACACAGGGTCCGCCGCAGCAGGGTCAAACGGAACCACTCTTGTGGTTTCTTTTTCAGCACCGACAGTTACGATTTTTGTTGACGCTAATAAGAACGGTACTTCAGGGACTATTAAATATTTTGTAAGAAAGATGTTGTGAGGCAGGTATGTCAAAAGACTTTACTCAGATTCAGGGCGGGATATCCATTGTAAATGAGCCTACTACGGCGCAACCAGCTAATCTGACTGACGGTGATATTTCTTATAGCCCTACACTAAATACCTTCATTTTTTATCAAGCTGGGGCAGCAATTTTTCTTGCGCCTATTACTACTTATGTTCAGGTTTTATTAGCGGTTCCGCCCGAAGAGGTCGTTAGTGCGACTTTATATACTAAGCAGTTAGAAGCAGTAGTCCCGGTATCGAGTCTTATTGCGGCTACTCAATATACTGGACAATTGGAATTAGGCGCGTCGGCGCACGATGTTGTGCTGGCCGCTACCCGTATTAATGCCCGCTATTTCGGGGCGACGATTCATCTTTCTAACGCACTTTCAACCGTTATTTGGATAACGAAAGATTACGGTACGAGTGCCGATCCTGTGGTCGATGGAGTTTATGTCGTTGGAGAGGGTATAACTAGAATCCACATCGATGCAGTTCTTTTGATTACGGGACAAAGTGAACACGAGCATAACTCTGATAAGAGCGTGATTGAGATTCAAGTTAACGAAATAGGCGTTAAGAAGGTAGTTGTGCCTTCGAGATGTCAGGAAGTCTCGTTATCGATTTCCGACACTATTTCGGTAAAGACTGGGGATAGGGTGCGTATTCAGGCAAGTACGACTATGTGCCACCCTTCAGTCATCCAATCTAATTCAGGTAATACCGTTTCAGTTGTGAAAGTAGGGTAATGTCATAGGGAGGTGACTTATGCTTAATATGAAAGTTTCGGATACGATACAATTTTTAGCTCTTGTTATGTTGGGACTTAGCATGATAGCTGGATTTTGGACTTATTGCGAAAGCCATTTTGCGCTTGCTACCGACCAACAAGAAATAACTATACGTCTTGGTAAACATGATGAACTTTTTAATGTCATACACGATCAACTTCTTCGAGTGGAATTTGCTACAGGTGCGCACAGGATTCGTCTTGATCCACGAACCCATAGACCTGTTTCTGAATAGAACTTTAAGATCAGTTTTAAGTTTTATGCTAGAATAAAAACATGAGACTTACACGTTCCGACATTTTGCCTCATTGTACAGCGTGTGTTTCCCGCATTTGCGCCAAATTTGGCGCGTTTGCCCCCCGCACTCGTTATATAGGACGATCCTTGAATCTTGACCATTTGGGTCAAATAGAATCTGGTATTGTAAAAACTTCTTGTTCATTTTTGACCGCTTCGGGATTTGAACGAGAACTTGAAGTACCTGTTATTATTTATCATGGCGAACTTGTTGATCCTGCTTTTGCTATGGTGCACGGTAATCCAGTACTTCTTTCTGAAGACCTTTTTAAATCCATATCTGATAGGGGTTCAATTTTTAATAAACCTGTTTTGGGTACGATGTATTCCACTGCTTATGCCAATAATCTGGAAGGATATAAGGCTTTGAATGCGTCTTTGACGGAAATACCAAAACTGTATAGGCCGCTCTATTAGTATGAGTACAAAATTAAAAAAATCGATATTAGGGCCAAATTCAAAGTCTAGGGTGGAAAATCCTGAACCCAAACTTCGAAAACCAATCCTAAGGCATGGTTTCATGATTAACCCTCCACCTCGTCAATCTCTTTCGGCTGGATATTGGGGACCTGCAGGTCCTAAACCCGTTATGCTGGCGACTCAAACTGTGGAACGTATTATAAGAAGTAATTCTGATTGGGTTCGTATGGGGGTTATCACAGATTTGTGGGTACCACCGGAGCTTAATACTAATCTTCTTCCCATTTGTGGATGTGTAAAGGTTACTAATCAATCAGCGGATATTCGATGTTCAAAATGTACGGGTCTTAAGCTTATTCCAGGATATGTGAAGTGGGGCTATAACACATGTTTTTATTCAGCGGTCAACTTAGGTTTTACTGGTGAGCGAGAATCGGGTTTTGGACTTCCACCCACTATAGTTAAGAATGTTAGTACGACTCTACACACTTTACAGCTTGCACCCGGAATACTCACAAGTTCATTTCAAACTCCAGACTTCGGTGTAAGTAATCCTTATTTGCGTTTTTTCGAACTTCAGACACTAATCTATAATCGTGCGCCTGGTAATTCTTACCTTGTAGAATGGTCACTTGATCAAGGTGTAACTTTTATGACAGGCGATTTTAGCTGTCTTCAACTTGAAAAAGGTCCGATTCGCTTTAGAATTACGCTTTCTAGGACTTCAGAAACTTCACCTTCACCGCAGTTTGAAATTTTAAGATTTAGATACCCTATTCAAGATGAACCCTTTATACGTTTAGCCAAAAATATGGGTCCTAGAAAACAGTCTCGTGAAGAATGGGGTAATGCGTTCAATGAATCGGGTATCAAATATGTTGCTTTACCTTTGACAGGGCGCACACAAATAAATGGGTTTAGTGCTTTTGAAAAGCTTACTTTTCCCGAGAGGTCAATAATTTTACTTAAAGAAGGTACCTCTTCCGGGACTCGGTATGCGCAAATTTCAACAGATCGGTCAGAACATATAGGGGTTTTAACTAGTCAAACAATGGCGGTACGCGCAGTACAACAAGATGAAATTTATTATACGATGTTTTAATGGGTAAGTTACTTTTGCTTATGTTTTTTAGTGATATATTTGACTTGAGGGTATAATGAGCGTCACACTTGGTCCTCAGCCTAAAGTTCTTAGAATCATAGCTTTGGAGCGAGTCTGTATCCAATTTCCGTATAGGGAAGATATACAGGGTTCCCCCGCCGACGTGGTTCTTTCGCGTGGCGAATTCTATGACCTGAATGAAGATGACTTAGAAGAGCTTAGTGATACCATTGACAATTTGCTCGCTAATGGTTCTATCACTACGGTCCAAATAGGCTATTATCATAACGCAGATGCACTAGGTTATTACACAGGTTCAGGTTTTATAAGTATACAATCTGAAATTGAGATTATTCTAGGAATGATTGGTGGTGCTCCACCTAACACCGGTAAACTGGCTGAAGTTAGTGGTAATACTGTTCTTAATTCCTCTCAGAATTATGTAATTGTAAATTCTCCGACAGACTGTATTATTACCCTCCCTCTAAAAAGTACAGTTATTACAACCATCGGGACTGACAAATTTTCAAATATGTTTGTTATTAAGAATGCAGGGACAACGAAAGTCACTGTGGCTGGACAGGGTGGTGATTTAATCGACGGGGACCCATCTGCTTTAATTGTGTTCCAATATGAATCTTTATCACTCATACCTTCAACTGTGGAGTGGAACATCATATGAAATTGTCACTATTTGTTTATGAGGTACTGAGATGAGCTACTCTCCGCAAACAATTATTACTGATGCCGTAAATTTAAATAATAAACTTATTATTACAAATCTCGGTGAAGCACTCGTCGCAGGTAATTTGGGACGCACTTGGACGCTCAATAGTTTGACCGATTCAATTACGGTCAATGGGGTTGTTGCTGAAAACAATGCCAGTATTGGTGTGAATGGAGACCCTTTTCCTCTTTCATCCACGCAAGTAGGCGGGCAAAGTCCAAGCGGTAATCTTCAAGCTTTAAGATTGGATGCGACTTCCCAACTTGTGGTGAATAATTCGGCCAATATTCAGCCCTCCAGCCAGAGCGGAATTTGGTCCGTTGGACGTACTTGGACATTATCAACAGTTACGGATAATGTGCTTTGCGGACAAGGAACACCAGGTATTGTTGCAAACGCGTGGTTTACGAAAATCACGGATGGTACGAATACCGCAGCTGTTAAAGCATCATCAATTGCTGCTACCGCTAGTGACCCATCACTTGTTGTTGCTTTATCACCGAATTCGCCCTTACCGACGGGTACGAATACGATCGGTGCGCTTGTCGCCAATCAAAGTATAGACATAACCCAATTTGCGGGAAGTGCCGTTGCGATAGGAACAGGACCAAGCACATCAGGTACTCCACGAATCGCATTGTCCAGTGATTCAAATATTCTTGTGTCTCAAAGTGGTGTATGGACCGTAGTTGCCAATATCGGAACCCCCGGAGGTTTGGCGCTCAATTCAACTGTTGCAAGTCTTAATGTTGCTCAAGGTTCTACCACTTCTGGACAACTCGGTCCTTTGGTTCAAGGAGCAGTTGATGTCGTCGCTCCTGCTTATACGACAGGACAAACCAGTCCGCTTTCGCTCACGACTGTGGGTGCTTTACGTACAGACTCGTCAAGTACTCTTCAACCAGTAACGGGTAGTCTTGGTAGATCTTGGACACTTGCTTCGGGTACAGACGCGGTCAATGCAGTGCAATCTGGCACTTGGACAGTTGCACAAGGTGGAGCACCTTGGTCAGTCGGTGGTAATGTTGCCTCGGGTGCGGCGGATTCAGGTAATCCAGTTAAAATGGGGGGTATCTTCAATACCCTCCAGCCTACGGTAATCAACGGTCAAAGAGTTAATTTTCAAGCTACAGCGCGTGGGGCACAAATAGTTGCCACGGGTGTTGACGCTTTTAACATCGCCAATGTCACTGGGACTGTTGTACTTCCTACAAATGCTGCTCAAGAAACAGGTGGAAACTTAGCTTCGATTAATACGAAGCTTGGAACAGGACCGATTGCGCAAGATGCGTCGGTACTTGCGGTTCAAGGTCCTGTGACCCCTGGAATAGCCGCGCTGAAATCAGGGCTAGCGGGCGGCGTATTCAACACTATATTGCCCGTGTTAACTAACGGACAACAAGTCGCACTCCAACTTGACGTAAATGGTAAACTACTTATCAGCGGCCCAGTGACCGCAACAAGTGTGGCCGATGGGTTGGTTGGCGCACCAACACCTGCTCAGGCGACGCAAGTTGGCGGCTCTGATGGCACGAATTTACGAGCGTTTAAGGTTTCAGCTACTGGCGTTTTGAGCGTTGATGGTTCTGCAACCACACAACCTGTTTCAGGTACAGGTAATTTTACGGTTGTTCAGGCTACAGGTGCAAATCTTCATGCGGTAATCGACTCCGGAGTAGTCACTGCGAACATCGGCACCACGGGTGGTCTTGCGCTTAATGCCACAGTCGCCGGTCTTAATGTTGCCCAAGGTTCGACCACTGCTGGACAAACTGGGGGTCTCACTCTCGGCGCAGTCACTGCGGCATCGCCGATTTATACAACAGGACAAACGAGCGCATTTTCGTTAACTCCATCAGGTGCTCTTCGTGTTGACTCTACCGCTACAATTCAGCCTGTGTCAGGCACGGTTACTGTTACTCAAGGTACGGCGGCGGCTTTAGCGGGTCATTGGCCCGTTCAAATAACCGATGGCACGAACACGATGCCAACAATGGATGTCGCAACCCGTGCGGGCTACCATCGAATTACGGATGGCACAAATACGGCGGCGGTTAAGCCTTCAGTAACCTCTGCGCTAGTGACTGACCCTGCTTTGGTGGTTGCTCTATCGCCCAACACTTCGCTCCCAGCAGGCACTAACATTCTTGGCTCCCTTGTCGCTAATCAAAGTATTAATCTTGCGCAGATTGCAGGGTCGGCCACGATCACCGGAGGCGTAAACGGTCTTCTAGCCATAGGCGGGAATGTTTCATCTAGCACTACTGATTCCGGCAATCCGGTCAAAATAGGCGGTGTTTTCAATTCAGTCCTTCCTACTATAGTAAACGGTCAGCGAGGTGACTTGCAGCTTGATTCGTTATCTCGTGTGATTATTCGCCCTCTAACTTCAACGGACGTTGTATCAGCAGCACAGTCTGGTGTTTGGTCCGTGGGTCGTACTTGGACACTTTCTCAAGGTACGGACACAGTTAACGCGGCACAATCCGGCGCTTGGTCAGTAACGGCTAATGCGGGTACGAATCTAAACACGTCACTTTTGGCACTTGATACATCAGTGAATGGGATTTTGCGGTCGATTGGCTCGGTAACCTCCGGTCAGAGCGGCCCTATTATTCAAGGTGCGGTAACTACTGCCGCACCTGCTTATGTAAATAATCAAACTTTTCCTTTATCCATGACAACCGCTGGTGCTTTGCGTACCGATTCGTCGGCAACCACTCAGCCCATAAGCGGGACTATCGCCGCGACTCAAAGTGGTGCGTGGCCCGTTAATCAAGGTACGCCCGCGATTTTGGCGAACGCGTGGCCCATTAAAAATACGGACGGGACAAATGTTGCGGCGGTAAAGGCTGCTTCACAAGCTGCAGTGGCTAGTGACCCTGCGCTGGTGGTCGCTATATCTCCAAACAATCCGATTGTGCTGAGTGGTGCAGTCAATCAAGGTACGCCCGCGATTTTGGCGAACGCGTGGCCTATAAAGATTTCGGACGGAATAAATTTTGCTCCTTTGATTAGCGTTGCTAATGCACAGGCGTCGGTAGCGTCCCCAGGACAGACCATCCCAGTTTCGGCCATTATGCTGGGATGGGACGGAACAAATCATCGCGAAATGCTGATGGATTCAAGCGGTCGTCCGTTCATTGCGGGGATTGTAGGGGCGCTCCCTGCTGGCGCTAATGCGATAGGTAGTGTATCTGTTTCAAACTTTCCTGCGATCCAGGCAGTTTCGGGTACGGTCACGGCTAACCAAGGCGGCTCTCCGTGGAATCAAAACATCTCTCAAGTTGCGGGTGCTGTACCGAGTGCGACGAACGGCTTACCTTCGAGGATTACAAACGGCGTTTCATTCGTCGACCCTACACAGATAAGAGCGCTCACTTCTGCTGATACTGTAACTGTCGTACAGCCTTCAGGTGTGAATTTGCATGTCAATGTAGACGCGTCAGTTCTTCCGACGAACGCTGCGACGAGCACCTTGCAGACCACAGGGAATACCTCACTCGCATCGATTGACACCAAGACCCCTGCGCTGGTTGTCGGTCGAGTTCCGGTTGACGGTTCAGGTGTCACCCAACCTGTAAGCGGGACCCTAACAGCTAATCAAGGTAGTGCGGCGGCTCTCAGTAGTGCGTGGCCCGTTCGTGTTACTGACGGAACAAACCAAGTAACCATAAAAGCTGCGTCTACGGCTGCAGTGGCTGCAGACACCGCACTAGTGGTTGCTATCTCTCCTAATAATCCAATCACCATATCAAATGCAGCAAACGGTAATACGGGGGCTGCAGTTCCTGCTCAGGCGACGCAAGTTGGCGGCTCTGATGGCACGAATTTACGAGCGTTTAAGGTTTCAGCTACTGGCGTTTTGAGCGTTGACGGTTCTGCAACCACTCAGCCAGTCAGCGGAACGATTACCGCGAACATTGGAACAGCGGGTGGATTAGCGCTTAACTCAACGGTTGCCGCGCTTAATGTTGCCCAAGGTTCGACTACTGCAGGACAAGCGGGTGGTCTTACTCTAGGTGCGGTAACTACCGCCGCACCTTCCTACACTTCGGGTCAAACATCGGCGTTTTCACTTACTACGTCCGGGCTTCTCCGTGTGGATGCGTCCGCAAACCCCATTACGGTTAACCAAGGAGGTATTTGGACTGTCCAACCCGGTAACACGCAAAATACGGTCGCTTGGTTGGTTCAAGATACTTCAACTAATACGAGTGGGACCGCTGCAGTCGCACGCGGTCAGCAAGCCATGGGTGTCTTCAATACAACACCCGCTACATTGACCACAGGTCAGGCCGGATTCTTACAGCTTGATTCGACTCAAAGTCTTTTGGTGAACCTTAAGACTGCTCTTCCAACGGGTGCCAACGTAATCGGCGGAGTAACTCAGTCGGGCGGACCTTGGACTTCAAATATTACCCAATTCGGGGGTTCCGCAGTTGTTACAGGTACAGGAGTTTCTGGTGTAGGTATCCCTCGTGTCACAGTGGCAAGTGACTCAAATATTCTAGCTACTCAAAGCGGTACATGGACGATTCAACAGGGTGCGACCCCCGCTGCTGTAGCAAACGCGTGGCCCATTAAAAATACGGACGGGACGAACGTTGCGGCGGTAAAGGCTGCGTCTACGGCTGCAGTGGCTAGTGATCCTGCGCTAGTGGTTGCAATCTCGCCCAATAATCCGATTACTTTGACAGGGTCGGTTAATCAAGGAACACCAGCAATTATCGCGGATGCGTGGCCCGTCAAAACTACTGACGGGACGAATGTCGCTGCAGTAAAAGCTGCGTCTACTGCGGCTGTAGCGGCAGATCCTGCGTTGGTGGTCGCTATTTCTCCTAATAGTCCAATACCGCTGGCTGGCAATGTTGCTTCAGGTTCAACCGATTCTGGTAATCCGGTCAAAACGGGCGGTGTTTTTAATACTACTTTACCTACGGTCACAACCGGGCAAAGAGTAGACACCCAATCTGATGCCCGAGGCCGTCAGATTGTAACCAGCGCTCCTCTTGATGGTGCAAAAGCGACATATCACGCTGCGATTCAAGGTTTATTGCTGGTTACTAGTGCAACCGATTTTTTTACAATAACAGGAAGTGCGACAAAGACTATTCGGATTATTAGGATAGGAATATCTGGTACTACAAATAATGCTATAACTACGAGTATTAATTTAATAAAGCGTTCCACCGCAAATACAGGCGGAACTTCAACGACCTCTACGGCAGTCCCTAATGACTCTACGAATCCCGCCGCTACAGCGGTGGTCCGCGCTTACACAGTCAATCCAACAGCTTTAGGGACGTCAGTTGGCCTTATGGCCGCACTTAAATCTGAATTTTCATTATCCACTGTGGCGACAGGATCATCTAAAGGAGTTTTTGAGTTTGGGACAAGACCCGGTCAAGCAATAGTTCTTCGCGGGGTAAACGAAAGTCTTGTGATGAATCTAAACGGTGCAACGGTTACAGGTCCTAGCGCCGATATGTGGTTTGAATGGACCGAAGAATGATCCAAAAAATAATCAAAAAGATATTAAGTTTTTTATTTAAGGCTAAACCAAAACGCCGTTATAATCGCATTCCTGACCGTAAGGACCCTCGCGATTATCTTTTTGTAATGAAAGCCCCACCTCCTCCGGCTGTATTGCCGCCGAAGGTTGACCTTACAAATTTGTGTAGTCCAGTTTTCGATCAAGGTGATATAGGAAGCTGTACTGCTCAAGCCTTAGCGGGTTTATTTGAGTTTGCACAACTCATAGAACTTCGCGCTGAGAAAAATCCTGAGTTGTACGGACCCCAGCATCCGGTTAGTAAATTATTTATTTATTACGGCGAACGGGTGATTGAGGGAACTGTGAATTTTGATTCTGGGGCAACTCTTCGCAGCGGGATTAAAGTTTTAGCTAAAAAGGGGGTTTGCCGCGAAATACTCTGGCCCTATTTAGCGTCTAATCTTTATCTGAATCCTTCCCCTGCGGCTTATGTCGAGGCTGCCCAGCACAAAATTCATCAGTATTGGCGTCTTCAGGGTCTTTACGACATGAAGCATTGTTTAGCAAGCGGACATCCTTTTGCTTTCGGCATGATGGTGCCTGCTTCTTTAGAAAGCGCCAAAGTGGCTAAAACAGGTATTATGCCTGATCCAACACCTCGTACTCAATTTCTTGGCGGTCATGCGGTTATGTGCGTCGGTTACGATGATGTAACACGTCGGATGAAAATAAGAAATTCTTGGGGTGATAAATGGGGTGATAAAGGACATTTCACTATATCTTATGATTTTATTGCGAATTCGCAGTATTGCATGGATTTTTGGACTTTGGTTCGGTAAAAAACAGTAAAATACAAGCATGAGTACTCTTCTTTTACCAGATGCACCTCGTGCTAATAAATCTTGCCGGATTTGCCAACTTATAGCTGTTGATGAATCTTGGGCAAAACTTCTTTATGTTTATCGTTTTGACAAGAAGATGCGCCTTAGGGATTTAGTAACCGCTATGGTGCCCCACATTGAAGAGTGGAATAAAGTGCATTCCAGTCAACTTCTTCCATTCTCTATTAAAGCAGCATCTAAGCACTTCACTAAACATGTCCCTACCCAAATTCAGATGCAATATGAGATACAGAATAAAACAGGCGTAGCCCGCCGCAACATAGCTGAACAAGCAGTTTCACCGGCTATTACTCAGCAAATGCAAGCTCAAGTGAATAGGTCCGTTGCAGTTTTTGACGAACTCCAGAGTATTTTCCTTCGACTTAAGACCATGTTTGAAGAGTATTACACCGATCATCCAAAAGTAAGCCCAATGACGGCCCATTTGGAAATTATCCGTGAAATGCGTAAAACCCTCGCCGAAATTAGCAAAATGCGCCAGTCTAAAGAACTGGTTAGAATAGCAGTTAGATCTGTGATCGATACTTTTTTGACTAAAGTAGTCGAAGATTCAGGTCATGCGGTGGATGTTATGCGAGATAAGTTAGTTAAAAAATGTGGGGTTGATTTCGCTAACGAGATTACGGAAGAATTTAGAAAAGCTATGGTCGATAACATTATTGAAGGTGCCCGTGTAGCTATTGATCGAGTGCGTAATGAATTTGCTTTAGATGATCAGGAATAACGTTTAACTTGGAGATAACATGAAAATATTTGCTTTTGTTTTACCGTTAGTTTTCATTCTTGGTTGTGGCGACATAGAAAAAGATAATGCGTCTGCTCCCGCTCCCGCTCCTATTGCATCCTTGTGTCCTTCTCCTGAACCTATCCCTAGTTGTCCTTCTCCTGAACCTATCCCTAGTTGTCCTCCCAATAAAATTTGTATCAGTAAAAAATGTCTCATTTGGGTTAAACTAAAGGGATGCGTATTGGAAGAAATGGGAATCGAGTAAATGAAGTTGTTTAAAGACACGGTGTTTGAGGTTTTTACTGTTTTTGGTACCAAACTGGATTTGGTTACTTCGTTTGAAACCGAAACTTGTACAGTTGAATATTATATGCGTAATAATCAAACTGGTGAGGTTTTGATTCGTAATGAAAAACCAGCGTTTATTAAACGTGTTATGCCTGGTGCCTATGCTGTTGGAGCAGATGGGAATCGTATTTAAGCTATGTCATCATGGCGTGAATTTGAAATTTCACTGAGTCAAAAAGTAAAACAAGGATTAGGTAGTTCGACTCTAATTGAAACTCAATCATGTAAGTCAGTGTTGCCTCATGCGGCAAATGCCATTGAGTGGATTATAGAAAAGAACTTTCTTAATTGCCCGCAAGTTATAACTAAATACTCACGCCAATTTCAAATAGTACGAGACTTATTCAGTTTGTATTGTCCAGTTTGTAACAACACATCACCTGAAGCAAAGGATTGTTGGGGAAAGACTGAGATTGAGCTTCGTTCCCAAATTCTTTTGCGATGGGATGATGGCATTCAGGATGAAATTTGTCCGAAATGTCATAACACAAAAAAGCAGTTCATTGAAGATGAAATCATTGAGCCTATGAATACTCTTATTGGAGTGGCTGGAATGCGCTCCTCGAAAAGTGTGCTTTGTGGACTTATTGCATCTTATCTGGAGCATGAAATTGCTGTTGTGGGTAATATCCACGATCTCTTTGATGTTTTACCCGGTGATCCTCTTCAAGTTTCGTTTATTGCTACTACCGCACGTCAATCCGAAGAGACCATATACACTAAGTTTCGGGCATTGAGGCAGCGCTCACCTTGGATTCAAAAGTATATAGCTTGGGTAAAAGAAAAAGAGAAAAATCAAAATACTCCTATCGGTGTTCAAAAATGGAAGTATTCGGAAGAAGCAGATGGTGAGATTTATAATGGTCTGATCGACGTTTCCTTTAAAGCACTGAATTCAAATTCGGCGGGTCTTGCAGGGGCAACCCGTATTGCGGTTTTCTTGGATGAACTTAGCCGCTTTGATTTGTCTGAAAGTAAGACAGGGGCAGATGAAGTAGTAAAAGTCATGGAACAAGGACTTGCGACCGTTCGTGGTGCTCAAAAGAGAAAAAACTTACGTCCTTTTTGGGGTATGTTCTGCGGGGTTTCCTCCCCCATCTCCATTGAAGATAAAACCATGGTCATGGTTAAACAGAAAATTCCCGGTCAGTATTCATTTATTTATCCAACTTGGGAAATGAACCCAGATCTTCCGCGTTCGTTTTTTGACGTAAACTTTATGCGTGATCCGGTGGGGGCTGCGCGTGACTTTGGTGCTCAACCTCCTAATGTAGAATCGCCCTTTATTGATGATGAAGCGCGTTTTAGGCAAGCTATAGATTTTAACGCTCATCCTCTTGTACGATTTATTCGTACTGAACCTGAAGACAGAACGGGTCGTAAGTACACTGGTGCAAAGATAACGGAGTGTAAATATGACCCTTATCATGTACATTATCTCCATTTTGATGCGGGGGCTTCATTTGATACCTTTGGTGGTTGTTCGGCTCATGGTGAATGGGTGGATATTAAAGATCCACTCACTGGTGTACAATCACGTAAGTTTGTTACCATTATTGACTGGATACTGGGTATTCAACCAGTAGTCGGTAAGACATTGGCTGAAAAAAGATCGGTTTGGTTTGATTGTGTAGTTGAAATTTTGGCTCAACTTAAAAAATCAACTAAAATAGGACTCGTCACTTTCGATAGATGGAATTCTGAAATGCTTATTCAAAATATTCGAAATTTGGGAATTCCTACTGAGAATAAATCAGTAAAAACTGAAGATTTTATGGGTTTTCTTCGGGCGGCTTACGAGGGAGATGTACGATTATTACCACCTCGATCAGATGAACCTATCGATCCTCGTCAAAAGAACGATGAAGAAAAAGCGATTTATGAATTGCTTCGACTGGAACGTTCCGTTGACCTTAAACGTGTTTATAACCCGAAAAAAGGTCATGTTCACGGGATGAATTCTGATGACTTGGCACAAGTGGTTGTCGGTGCCCACATGAACGTGCAGGGGTCAGTAGTAGCAATTTCTGATTCTACATCGACTAAAGAAGTACTTAGACGTGAAAATGCGGGTGGCTTATCATATGTGGGCGATAGTGGTGGTCGAGTTGCGCGAGGGAGACGTTGGTAAAATCATGGTATGACAATTCTGGAAAATAAGAAATGACTGAAGATAACGCAAGATACGTAATAAAGAGCCTGATAGCCAAAGACGCGCTGTTATGAAGAAAATTAAAACGTTCTTTGAGCCAATGTTGCTTGTTTATATTTGGCTACCGATTTTAGTTATCAGTATCGCGGCATTTATCGGGTATTCAAAAGTTCGAGCTGAATGGAGAATGTGCCAAGCTTATTATTCTGAAATGAGTACATGGGACTGTTATTGGTCGCCTAAAGTTCTACCTCAAAGAAGCAGCAGGAATTAGTTGTTTACAGGCATCAGTAAAAGGTAAGACTGACATGAATCCTAAATATGTTGCGGTTAAGATGTATTATAATGGTTGTCCAGTCCATGATTTAGAATCTTATTCCCGCTTAGAATTTTTTGAAACTTTAGACCAAGTTATAAAGAGTACTTTAGAAGATTTTAGAGAGTATA
>Ga0315286_10000432_pt1 | contig 34832 bp, 25 predicted proteins | sample YL17G10_0_MG_FD_205038 | JGI IMG/M metagenome (GOLD analysis project Ga0315286, IMG submission 205038) | Sediment microbial communities from Yellowstone Lake, YNP, Wyoming, USA - YL17G10_0 | ecosystem: Environmental > Aquatic > Freshwater > Lake > Sediment | place: USA: Wyoming | collected...
TCGGCCTGGAGCCGGCGGACTCGGGCTCCATCGAGATCGGTGGGCAGGTTGTCCGGATGCGGAGCGTCCAGGACGCGATCAGGGCGGGGATCGCCTACGTGCCCGAGGATCGACTCGCGGAAGGCGCCTTCGCAGAGCAGTCGATCGAACGGAACATCGTCATCTCCGGCCTGTCATCGTTTGCCCGTCTCGCGGGATGGATCAGCCCCACGCATCTAAGGCGGGTCGTCGCCCCGTGGATGGCCAACCTCAGAATCCAGGCCCCTTCGGCTCGGATGCCCGTCGCGAGCCTGTCCGGCGGCAACCAACAGAAAGTGGTCCTCGGCCGATGGCTGGCCACGCAGGCCAAGGTCTTGATTCTGAACGGGCCGACGGTCGGCATTGACGTTGGCGCGAAGATGGACGTTCACGCAAAGATCCAGGAGCTTGCCTGCAAAGGGATGGCAGTGGTTCTGATCTCGGACGATCTGCGCGAGCTGGTCGAGGTTTGCGGTCGCATCTTGGTGATGCACCGAGGTCGAATCGTGAAGGAGTTTCAAACCACCGGCTGCGACGACGATGGGTTGGCGGCCGAGCTTGGGTGCGTTGGAATAGTCGGGTGACAAGGTCGCATGCGAAAACTGCTGCAAAGACATGAATTCTTTCTCGCGACGATCACGCTCATGATGATCGCGGCGATTGGTCTGGCCAATCCTGTCTTCTACAGTCTCTCAAACCTCTTTGACCTATGCAAGAGCAGCACCGTGGTGGGGCTGTTTGCCCTGGGCGTGCTCGTGGTCCTCGTCTCCGGCGGGATTGACGTGTCTTTCGCCGCCATCGGCGCGTTCAGCATGTACGTCACGAGCCGGACGCTGCTTGCCCTGGACTTCCACGGGTCGGCGGTGATTGCGTTTCTGCTGGCCGGCATCATCGGTCTGTCGCTGGGCCTGTTCAACGCCGTCTTCGTCGCCTTCTTTCGGCTGCCTACCCTCATCGTTACCCTGGGTTCAGCGAGCCTCTTTCGGGGCTTGCTGCTGGGCTTTATCGGCACCACGATTGTCAACAACCTGCCGGAAGGCATGGTCCGATTCTCGAAGCTGACGATGTGGAACAGCACCCTTGCGAACGGGACGACGACTGGGCTGTCCTGGTCCTTTCTTCTGTTTGTCTTGGCGGCCTTGCTTGTCGGCTTGCTGCTCCAGCGTACGATGCTGGGAAGAGGTATCTATGCGATGGGAGGCAATCTGGTGGCCGCCGAGCGAGCCGGCTTCAACATTCGCCGCCGGCAGCTTTTCATCTATGGTTTCGTGGGACTACTGTCCGGCGTCGCGGGCATCGTGCACGCCTGCACGATGAGGAACGCGAACCCGTTCGACCTCGTCGGTATGGAATTGAACGTCATCGCAGCCGTCGTGCTCGGAGGGGCCGGCATTACAGGCGGCCGGGGAACGGTCCTGGGAACCGTGCTTGGAGTGTTCCTCATCGTGACAATCAACAACAGCCTGATCCTGCTCGATGTTCCCTCCTATTGGCAGAAAGTGGTAACCGGCCTGGTGATCCTCGTGAGCACGGGAATCACCGCCCGAAGCCGCGCGCAGCGGGTGCGAGGAGTTGGATTGTGTTGAGGAATCGCGCGAAGACAAGAGAGAGCAGTCTGTTTCGACTGCTGGTCGTGACGCTGGCGGTCTTCGCATCGATGAGCCTCTTGAACGGCAGCCGATTCTTCTCCTACCGTACCTTCGCGTCGATGTGTTTCCAGTTCCCCGAATTGGGCGTGTTCTCCCTTGCCATCATGATCTCCCTGATCACGGGCGGTATCGACCTATCCATCATCAGTGTGGCCAACTTGGCTGGTCTGGCGGCGGCATTCGTTCTCGCTCGACCCGAGGCGGCAAGCCACGCCGGTTTCTCCGTAGTGACAGCGATATCCCTGGCCCTCGTCACAAGCCTTGCATGCGGGCTGTTCAATGGCTGGCTGGTCGGGTACATGGGCATCACGCCCATCCTGGCGACCCTCGGCACCATGCAGTTGTTCATGGGGATCGCGTTCGTGCTGACCAAGGGTCATGCGGTCGCGGGGTATCCCGATGCCTTTCAGACCATCGGCAACGGGACCCTGCTGTTTGTGCCCATCCCGCTGGTCCTGTTCCTGGCTTCTTCATTCGTGCTTCAGATCCTCCTAAGCCGGACGGCGCTGGGGATGCAGCTCTGCATGATGGGCACGAATCCGACCGCCGCAGTCTTCGCGGGCCTGGACGTCCGGCGGCTACAGCTCAAGACCTACGCTCTCAGCGGGCTGTTGGCGGGGATCGCCGGCCTCATCGTCATCGCCCGCACCAACTCGGCCAAGGCCGATTACGGCACATCCTACCTGCTACAGGCGGTCCTCGTCGCCATTTTGGCGGGTGTCGATCCGCGGGGCGGTTTCGGGACCGTCTGGGGCATCCTCCTGGCAGTCCTCTCGCTCCAGTTCCTATCCAGCGGCCTGAACCTGCTGCGCTTTCAGGAATTCGCCGGGCCCTACATCAACAACTTCACCAAGGAGTTCACCTGGGGCGCCCTCCTGCTGCTCGTGATGGCCCTCAGAGGTCCATATCGAGCGAGTGTTCGACGCAGTAGGCACGAATCTCCTCGATCATGACCCCGCCGTACTGCTCGCATTTCATCTGGCCGACGCCTCGGATGTTGAGGAATCGCTGAAGTGTCGAGGGCCGGCGACGCGCCATGTCCCGCAGCGTTGCATCGCCAAAGATGATATAGGCGGGGACTCCGCGCTCGCTGGCGAGCGAAGCCCGCAACCGGCGTAACGCTTCGAAAAGACCCTTGTCGACGCCTTCCCAGGACTGGGCTTCCACCTTGGTCTTGCGCTCGTGTTTCTCCGCTTTCTCCGCCGGCTTGAGCAGTCGCGGTGCCACTTCCTCCCGGATCACCCGCCAACCCTTCTCCGTGACGGACAAGACGTTGTACTCGCCGGTCTTCTCGACAAAGCCCTGGCCCGCCAGTTGCTCGATCCAGTCGTGAACCGTGCGTTTATCATAGTCCTTCAGCAGCCCGTAGGTGCTCAGGGCATCGTGCCGGTTGTCGAGAATGCGCTGGTCCCGCGAGCCGGTCAGGACCAGGGCCGTGTAGCCGCCGCCGAAACGCTGGCCCAGACGCAGGATGCACGAAAGGATCTTCTGCGCCGTGACCATGGCATCACTCACCAAGTCCACATCGCCCAGGCAGATGTCGCATGTGCCGCAGTTGTCCTGCGGGTACGCTTGCCCGAAGTACTCCAGGATCGTCCGGCGGCGACAAACCGCGTCCGTGCAATAGCGGTGCATCCGGGCCAGCTTGGCCAGGGCGATTTGGGTTGCAGGAGATAACGTGGCGCGGGCATCCTGCCCCTGCTCTTTCGTGGCAGGGGCATATTCCTCTCGAATCGCGCGTACGATGCCCGCGAGGCGTGAGGGCGGGAAGGGGTCCCAATCGCGATTCCGGTCTATGGCGTTTGAGGTCGCCGCGCTCTCGCCGTGAAGGTCAGTCAGTATGCTCTTCCAGACGCCGTAATCGCCGCCCGAATAGAACAGGCAGCACTCCGCCTCCAGGCCGTCGCGTCCGGCCCGGCCGCTTTCCTGCTGGTAGTGCTCCAGCGATTTGGGCATGCCGGCGTGGATGACGTACCGGACGTTGGACTTGTCGATCCCCATGCCGAAGGCGATGGTGGCGACGATCGTGTCGATCCTCTCGGCCACGAAGTCGTCCTGGTTCTTCTTGCGGGCGTCGTCGCTCATACCGGCGTGGTACGGCGCCACGCGGTAGCCCTTGGCCGTCAGCGATTCGGCCATCTGCTCCACGTCCCGGCGGCGGATGCAGTAGATGATGCCCGATTCGCCCCGGTAGCGGTCGAGCACCTCGCACACCTGCTTGGCCACGCGGCTGCGAGACCGGACCTTGTAGATCAGGTTGGGCCGGTCGAAGGAGCCGACCAGCATGGCCGGGTCCCTCAGACTCAACTGCTCGGCGATATCCCGGCGGACCTGGTCGGTCGCCGTAGCGGTATAGGCCCCGATAGTCACGTTCGGGAAGACTTTTCGCAGGGACCCAAGCTGGCGATACTCCGGCCGGAAATCGTGCCCCCACGTGCTGATGCAGTGGGCCTCGTCGATGGCAATGAACGACAACTCCAGTGTTTGCAGGAACTTACTGAATCCCTCCGACACCAAGCGCTCGGGGGACATGTAGAGCAGCTTCAACTGCCGCTTTCGGACCTTGTCGATGGCGGCCTCCCGCTCCTCGGGGCTTAGGGAGCTGTCGATCCGCGCGGCGGGCACGCCCCATTCGGTCAGCGCGTCCACCTGGTCCTTCATCAGGGAGATCAGAGGCGAAACCACGATAGCCAATCCGGGCTTGGTCACAGCCGGGGCCTGGAAGCACAGGGATTTGCCGCCGCCGGTTGGCAAAACGACAACGGCATCCCGGCCGTTGCAGAGACACTCCATCGCCTCTTTCTGCAAAGGCCGAAACTCCGTGTATCCCCAGTATTCCTCTAACGCTTTTCTGAGCCGCTCAGCCAACTTCCACCGTTTCCCGATCAGTCGAGAATCTGGACGCCGAGCCATTGTAGCTTCGACCGGCTCGGCAGGCCAGAGTTTTCCGACTCATCGAATGGCCGCGCCTCTGCTGATGCGAGTCTCTACACTACGCAGCTCTCGGGCTTGGCGCTACCTGTCATAGGCAAGCAGCGAGAACCGATGGCTGACACCAACTTTGCACGGCTGTCAGCGAGAAGAACCTGCCAAAAGGGCAGCGAACGGATATGGGCCGGCCGGCCGGAAATCGTCTATGCTGTTACGATGCAAAGACTTACGGCTCCTGCGTTTCCGATGGCACGGCTCTTGCACAAGAGTCATCCGATAGCGTATATATAAGGGCGAATGAAGATCGTTGAGACAAAGAAGAACCGCGTTGAAGGTGGTGCCGCATGAACAGATTGTGGAATAATGCCAAGACAACGATATTGATGGGCTCGCTGATGGGCCTGTGCCTGGGCGTTGGCTATCTGCTCGGCGGGCGGATCGGGATCTTCTACGCGTTCATCGTCGGCGGGATGATGAACCTCATCGCCTTCTTCTTCAGCGATAAGATCGCCCTGGCGACGATGCGTGCGACCGAGATCTCGCCCGATGACGATCCGGCGCTCTGGCAGATGGTGGAGCGGCTGGCTCAGCGGGCCGGCCTGCCGATGCCCCGCGTGTACATCTCCCCCGCGGCGGCCCCCAACGCTTTTGCGACCGGTCGCGGACCCCGACACAGCGCCGTATGCGTGACGGCGGGTTTGCGGCAGATGCTCAATAGTGAGGAGCTTGAGGGTGTGATCGCGCACGAGCTATCCCACGTCAAGAATAGAGACATTCTGATCAGCACGATTGCAGCTATCATGGCCGGGGCTATCAGTTCTCTTACCTATTTGGCCATGTGGGGCCGCGATGACCGGCGCTCCAATCCCCTTATCGCCTTGCTGCTGATGATCCTCGCTCCAATCGCCGCCGCGCTGATCCAGTTGGCGATCAGCCGCTCGCGGGAGTTCGAGGCGGACCGTTCCGCGGCCGAGTTGGTGGGCAACCCGCGAGGACTCGCTCGCTCGCTTCAGAAGCTGGAATCGGCGAACCGGCGGATTCCTATGCCCGTGCCTGACGCCCAGAGCAGCCTGTTCATCGTCCAGCCGTTGACCGGCAGCAACGTCGCCAGGCTCTTCAGCACGCACCCGCCGACCGAAGAGCGGGTGGCGAGATTGATGGCGATGGAGCGAAGATATTGATGATTGTTGATTTTTGATTGATGATTTGTTGATCGCCGGTCATCGATCATCAGTCTTCGCAGCCCAGCTTGGCTCCCAACCCCAAGAGAGGTCCAGCAGTGGGCCATTTCGCGCATTGGGAAATTCACGCCGCAACGACTCGTCGGCGCCGCCGACCATTGGCGAATCCTTCTGTCGGATCAGGGCCATCCTCGTGCGGGAGTTGTCCACTTTGCCAAGGTCCACCTCACTACGGGTGAACAGCACGTACTGGCCGTCCGGCGAGATGCAGCCGCCATACATGTGGCGGCCCTGCTCGGCGTACAGCAGTTGCCGGTCCGTGCCGTCAGCTTTGGCCACCCACAACTGGGCCCAGCCAGGCTTGCCGGGAACAATGCCGCGTGAGTAGATGATGTGCTCGGAATCGGGCAGCCAGTCGGGCGTGCAATTGTACCGGTCGATCTCACTGACGGCATGGATTCGCCCTGTCTCGGCGTCCGTGCAACCGATGGTCCACGCCACTCCCAGCCCGTTGGCGGTACCGGCGAACTGCTTGCCGTCCGGCGACCAGGCCAACTGCTGAACGATTCCGCTTCGCGGGACCTGCCTCACGACCTTTCGACTCGCCAGATCGACGATCTGTATCCCCTTTTTGTCCAAGCAGGCGATCTGACTGCCATCGGGTCCCCATGAGGCCCACTGGAAGCCGTTACCGTAGACCACCGCGTTGCTGCCGTCGGAATTGGCTATGACGAGGTCGTATGTGCCGTAGGTGTTGTTGTCCACCTTGTCCGTACTCGCCATGCGGAAGTACAGCAGTTTCTTCCCGTCCGGCGAGAACTTCACCCCGGCCTCATTGTACTGGCGCGTATCGGTGATCTTTCTCCTATCCGAGCCATCGGGCCGCATGAGAAAGAGGTCCCAATCGCCGCTGTCCGTCGCGGCACTGAAAACGATCCAGCCTTTGTCCCGTACCTCCGCCGCCAGCTTCGCGGCATCATCTGCCCCGTTTTTGGGACCGCCGAATTCAATCTCGGCGAACGTCCAGCAAGGCTCCCAACCGGCGGGCAAGGCCAGCACAGAGCCACTTCGAGCATCCGGGTGCAGCGAGCGCAACTCCTTGCTCTGGCCGCCGATAATCGGAGCGTCCGCCAGCCGCATCAGTCCCATAGGAGCACCCGCATTGCCGGGGTCGCCATCCTCCTGCATGTTGCCGGTGAACAGGACGTATTTACCGTCCGGCGAAATGTGCCCCCCGTAGACGTGCCTCCCGTCTTCACCATAAATGAGCCTGCGGGTCTTGCCCTCGGCATCGGCCATCCACAACTGCGTCCAGCCCTGGCCCCGGTTCTCTTTCTGGCCGGGCGGACGGTTGGAGAAGACAATCTGCTGACTGTCGGGAAACCAGTCGGGCGTGCAGCAATCGACCCGGCTCACGGCGTTAACCTCGCCCGTCTTGGCATCCATCCGAGCGACGCTCCAGCCGGTACCGAACGAGTTCGCCACGCCGCTGAGCCACTCGCCGTCGGGCGACCAGGTCAGTTGCTGGAAGAAGCCCTTTCGTTCGAGCGCGCGGACCACCTGCTTGCCCGCGATGTCAACAATGGAGATCCCTTTGATCGACAGGCAGGCGATCTGTTTGCCATCCGGGCTCCAGCTTGCCCAGGGGTACTGCCCGTCCTCGCCGTAGACCTCCGCTTCCGTTCCGTCGCTATTGGCAAAGACAAGCTGTCCCTGCTCGCCGTAGCGATTGCCGCTGATGATCTCGGTTCGCGGCAGTCGCCGGTAGAGCAGCCTGCGACCATCGCGGGAGAACTGAGGAGCCGCCTCGTTGTACTGAGGCGTGCGGGTGCTATTGCGCAGGTCAGCCCCATCCGGCCGGCACAGAAACAAATCCCAGTCCCCCGCCTCCGAGCGTGAGCAGAATACGATCCAGCCCTTGCCACGCACCTCGTCCGCCAACTCCCGAGTCTGGCCCACGACCCAGGTGCCGGACACAGTAGTGAAGACAAAAGCAATCAGCCAGACACGTAGCCTCATGGGTTCCTCCTCAGTATTGGGCCGTGATGACATAACGCTGTTCGATAGGCTGCTCGATCACGACCCATTCCTTGCGCACGTCGAAGCCGGTCCAGTTCCGGCCGCTGACCGTGACGGATCGGATCGGTTTGGCCTCAGGATGACGGAAGCGAACAATCAGTCGCCTCATGGGCAATCGCTTGGGCATCTCGATGCTGGCGGTCATTGAGCCCGAAGCGGCGTGGCTGTCCACGGTCATGGATATGTCACCGAAGTACGTCGGTGCTCTTTCCACCGCGATCTGCTGCCCATCCGCCAGCCACTTTCGCGGCGTCGCCTGGAGCAGCAGGAGCGAGCCGTCATCAAGCTCGTGGATGAGCATGTTCCGGTACAGCTCGAACCAGGCGCCGTCCGTGCTTGGGGGGCCGAAGTACTGGCCCCAGGTCCAGCGATGCTCGACCGGCTCGAGGGCCGAATGGCTGAACGCACAGGCCATGTAACTGTAGAACGCCCGGATCGCGGCCTTGGGGTCGTCTCGCAACAGGTACGCCGTCGCCTGAGGATTGTATACGGGCTCATTGGCCATGCCCCAGCCGTGCAGGTACAAGTTGTCCTCGTGGTCGTTCAAAAGCGAATCGGCCGGCGTCCCTTGGGCGGGCAACGCCTTGAGCCGCAGCAGGTGCACGGCCCCCGTGTCCACGTCCGTCGGATACCACTGCTCGAACCGACGCCCCGGCATCGTGGCCTCACAGGGCACGTATGGCGTCCACGTGTGGTCTCGCAACTGAACGAGGGGCGAACGCATCGTGGCAGTACCGAAGGCCGATTCCACGGCTTTGCGAAAGCTCTCCGTTGCCGCGTGGCACTCCCGTGCACGCGAATGCCCGGCTTGTTCCAGAGCCTTACCCAGCATGTCGAACGCCGCGTACATGTATGCCTGCGTGAAGGCCCAGACGCCGTCGCCCGTCAGGTCGTTCAGCGGCGCGCGGACCAGACCCGCGCTGCCGGATGCCTTGCGCACTTCCTCAAGGCACCAATCGAGGGCCTTGAGCGTACAGGGCAGCAGCCGGTCGAACGTTTCCCGGTCGCCGGAGAGGAGGTAGTTCTGCGACACCGTATAGATCATCGAAGGCGTGTAGACGCCCCAGTTGGCATAGCCTTTGACGTGGCCGCTTGGCTCCTGATTGCCACGGTACATGGTCAGCAGCTCCTCGGCGGCGACATCGTCGTATCCGCGCAGACCATAGATCATGTAGTCGACATAGACGGCCTGATTGACCGGCCAGGGTGTGCCCCGCTGGTCGTAGGCGAAGTTCGAGTATGGCAGATCGATCCGGACCCCCTCCTCACTGCCGCCATGACGCCGGGGCAGGCGCAGGGCATGCCAGAGACTGGCTCGGAACAGGTCGTTGACGACTTTCTCCGGCACGCGGAACTGGGCGCCGCGCTGAAGCCAGTCGGTCCAGAACTTTAGCGTCGCCTCGCGAGAGCTGCCATAGTCGAGCTTGACGAGTGACTGGCGGTCCCGTGGCTCCACCGCCGGCGACGGCAGCTTGATGACGAGTCCCCGGTTTTCATTCTTCGGGACCCTGAACGTCAGCACGACCTCGCAATCCTTCCAGTGCTTATCCTTTGGAGATGGAGGAGCATCGTCCCTTGTAACGCACGATGCAACCGTCAGGCCGGGACCTTCCACCGCAAACAGCGTCCGGCGCGACACGTTCTCTTCGAACGAAATGACGTTGCTTTCTTGTTGCCATGCCACTTGGGACGTGTCGCTCGCACCATACTCCCGCCGATGGTGAATCGTCACAGAGCCTGAGCCGGCGTCCCTCTGCAGGTTGGTCACCATGACCTTCTGGAGCAAGACCATGGGGATGTCGCCGCGTCGTTCCTTGGGCGGGCCATTCAAAGGATAGGCGAACTGCTCCACTTCATAACGTAGGCCGTCCCGCTCGATCGTTGTCGTGATGACCGGCAGACCGTCATGGAGCCGCTGGCCCTTCCAGTAGGGCTGAATCCCCTTGGACAGGTCGCTGAACTCGAACCAGAATCGAAAACGGTCGGGATTGCCGTAGTCGTTCCAGACACCCGCCCCACGGTCGATGCCGAATTTGTAGAGGGCGCTGTCCCAGGTCAGGCCAACAATGTGACCTGGTGCCGGCTGGGTCGGATGCTTGTAGGCGGGGTTTCCCATGTCCTCCCAGCGGCCAGCATACTGCTCATAGGACGCCTCCGGCTCGCGCTGGACCTGATCGAGGATACGTCTGGCTTTGAACTCCGCGAGCTGATTCTGGTGCTCGGCGAACGATGGTGCGGCGTCGCCGACCGTGATGTAGACGTCGAGGGCTGGCACCCAGAACACCCTGGTTTCGAGCAGTTGATCTACGGTGACACTGAAACCCTTTGTCCCACCGCGATCCATCTGGACGGTCAGCACACGTGGGTCAGGTCGATACGCCGGGTCCTGCTTGAGCCGCCGCACCGTGTCCGCGTCGCTCTGGGTGATGAGATCGGCCCAAATCCGGTGCACTTTCTCTATGGGCTTGGCCTGCGTGGGAGCGTACTGGAGCGAGAATTCGACGCCGTCCACATCCTCTTTGCCGGAGTGAGTCTCGCACAGCGTTTCTCGCAACTGGTCGTCCGCCTCCAATCCAGTCCCCGCGACCCCGGCGATTCTCACCTCTTTGCTTGTGAGTTGAACGTAGAAAGGCGATGTCTCTTGCGACGTGTGGCCCCAGGTGATCCTGATCTTGAGTTCCTCCTGGCCGCTCGCCACCGAGAGGAGCGGTACCGCAAGAAGCATCCAGCACCTCACGGGAAGCCTCGTCCGCACCATGAAAGCACCTCCTATTGACTACTTGCCGATACAGTACAGATTCGCGGCGGTCCTGATGAACAGGTGGCCCCCGGCAATCGCAATCGACGACTGGATCGGCGGCTCCTCGATTTTCATCTCAAACAGGACCTTGAACTCATCACCGCCGGCCTGGAGCACCACGATCTCCCCGCTCTCGCTGATACAGTAGAGCTTGCCGTCGGCGGCCGTGAAGGAAGACCACCACAGACTGCGTCCGCTGAGCTTGCCCTGCCAGAACGTCCGCCCGGTCTTCGGGTCGAGGCACGTGATCGTCTTTCGCTTGAGGCCGTCGAAGACGTACAGCCGGTCGTCATAGAACAGCGGCGTGCTGCAATCGGGGGCCGCCTCCGCGAATTCCCACAGGATTCGCGCTTCCCTCCCGTCGGCGGGCGGCTCTAAAGCGAAGACGGGATTATTCTTGTGACGCGACCCGAAGATGAGTCCCTCGCCCGTCACAAGCGTGGGGATGACCCGCGAATCGCGAACCTTCTGCTGCCAATACTCGAACCGCCAAAGCTCTTTTCCGCTGGCCGGATCATGGGCCGTGACGAAGTCGCCTCCCGTCATGAGCAGCTCGACCTTACCGTTGCGGGCGAAGGGGATCAGGGTGCCGTAGGTCTCCATGCCCTCGTCGAAGGCATTGGTCTTTCGCGGCTGCTTCCAGAGCGTCTTTCCCGTGGCCGGATCGAGGGCCGCGATGAAGGAATCCAGCAGCCCCTCAGCCGGCGGCTCCCGATAAGGTTTGTCCCGGCGAATCACCGTGATGAGCAATTTCCCATCGTGGAGCACCGGGCTGTTGCTGTAGCCGAACTGCAGCGCCAGATTGCCATACTCCTTCTCGATGCTTCGCGACCAAAGCTGCTTGCCGTCGAGATCGAAGCCGATCAACGTCCCGTCGCCGTAAAGAAAGAACACGCTCTTTCCGTCCGTCGCGGGGGAAGGCGACGCCATGTTGTTGCGCGTGAACTTGCGAGGATTGGAGCCTGCCTGTTTTCGCCACAACTCCTTGCCGGTCTTGGCATCGAAGCACAGCGCCACGAAGTCGGGCGTCCCTTTGACCGTCGAGGTGACGAATACTCTGCCATTTGCGATCACCGGCGTGGCCCCGCTCGGCCCGGGCAGCGGGCTGACCCAGGCGACATTCTCCGTCGTGCTCCAGGAGACCGGCAGGTTGTGCTCATCGGTCGAGCCGTTGAAGAACGGCCCCCGCCACTGCGGCCAGTCCGACGCCAAGCCGGACGCCGCAACCACCAACACCCAAGCGTTCAACAATGCAACGCTCCTGATACTCATCATCCAGCATACTCCTTCTTACTTGCTCTGTGGGTTCGAACGGCTTGTCAGTGCATCCCGTACAGGCTCGACCCATTTGTCGCTCTGGATATCGTACAGCACAAAATCGCCGTCGAACTGCCAGTAGGCCCAACTCCAGCCGAGCTTCTCCACCGTCCCGGCGAGAAACGCCAGATAGCGCACACGCGACTCCATCGGCGCCTTGTCATACACGCCGAACTCGCCCAGGAAAACGGGCCTGTTGCGATCCTTCGCCCAGGTTTGCGCCTTGGCAAAGTCGCGCTCGACCGCCGATTTCTGGGCATCGGTCCCCTTCCATTCGACGCCAACCTTGTCCTTATACCCGGCCCAGGAAGCGCCCTGATGCGTGAACTCCATCGGCGAGTAGTAATGGACCGTCAGGATGATGTTCCGGTCATCCTCCGGCAGCTTCAATTCGCCCAGTTGACCGATGGAATTGTAGCCCGCCGGTCCGACGATCACCGTCCGGGTCGGATTGGTCTTGCGAATGATGGCCAGGGCCTCGCCGAAATATTGATTCCACATCTCCGGAGTCAGCTTGCGGCTCGGCTCGTTGAGGATCTCGAACAGCACGTTGTCGGGGGCATTGCGAAACCGCTCGGACACCTGCCGCCAGAACGCGAGGAACTTCGGCTTGTTCGTCTCCGGATCGGTGCCCATCGCGCCGAACTCGTGCAGGTCCAGGATCACCATCAGGCCGCTCTGCAAAGCGTTCGACGTCGCCCAGTCAAGGGTCTCCCACCACGAGGCCGGCAAAGCGAAATCGTTGCCCTGATTCACGCGGCGAAATGGATGCAGATTGATCCGCACGTTGCCCAAGCCCGCCTCCTTGATCATTTGGAAGTAGCCGGTCTTGAAGCGGGCCTGGTCTCGCGAGTTCCAAAGTGGGTCGTACCCAATGATGTTGACGCCGCGCCCGAGCTTCTGGTTCTGGATGAAAGGATCGACAGCAGATGAAACACCCGCAAGACAAAGCACAAACACGACCATTGCATACAGGCGCGACGATGATTTCTCTTCACGAACCATGACAAATCTCCTCAGTTGGCCAGATGACAGACGTACCCGCATGTGGTACGGATTGCGATCAAGAATCTCATGATACGGGTGGCAGCGGCAAGCGCAGCTTGCCGATGGTTTGCCCATCCGCCAGCGGCAAAGCCTTCGGCCTTGCCGCTGCCACCCGGACAGTAGCTTGGCATGCAAAGCACTCAATCGTACTGGGTATCAGACCTCTTTCCATTGGCCGGGGATGGGGACCGGGTAGCGGCCCTGCGCATCGGCCCGCACGGGCGAGGGGCTATCGGCGGTGAAATCCACGTTCGGACAGAACTTAAAGTTGGAGGCCAGCATCTCGTCCCAAGTAATAACCCTGCCCGTATGGATCGCGGCGCGTCCCATGATGGAGGTGAGGTTCGTATACGCCGCCCGCTCGACCTCGTTGTACGGCTGGTTCCGGCGGACGGCTGTCAGCAATTCATCCCACTCCACCTGGTACGGGCTCACCTTCTCATTCTCCGGCCGCCACACGATGCTGTCTTTGGTGATTCTCTGGTCCTTGCACATCTGCACGGTCGGGGCGTGCACGTTGCCCGAGAACTGGGCGGCGCATTTGGTGCCGTGCACGAACGTGGCGAACTCATCGTGGCACTTGGACTGGTTGCGGCTATTGACGAGAGCCTTGGTGCCGTCGGGGAACGTGTACTCGATGGCGTACGTGTGCAGGTTCTGGCTGCAATCCGTGCTCCCCGGCTCGCGCCCACCCAGCCCTTCGGCCGAGACCGGCCAAGCATCCTTGATCCAACAGCACTCGTCCACCTGGTGGATCATCATCTCGATGAACCAAGCCGAGGAGACCCAGAGGAAGAAATACGGCCGGCGGACCTGCCAGAACAATTCGCTCTCGCCGCCTTTGAACGGGCCCATCCGGGCGCCGGGGTCCATGCGGTAGGCACGGATCATCAGGATCTCTCCCATCGCGCCGTCGCGAATCTTCTGGATCAGCGCCTGCCGCGAGGCGGAGTGCCGGCACATCAGACCGCAGCCAACCTTGAGGTTCTTCGTCGTCGCCTCCCGGCCCAGGCGAAGGATCTCCTGCGTGCCGCCCGGATCGGGTGCGAACGACTTTTCGATGAAGGCGTTGACGCCCTTCTGGACGGCGTACTTGAAATGGGTCGGCCGAAACGCCGAGTGTGTGGCCTGGATCATTACGTCACCCGGCCGCAGGCAGTCGATGGCCTTGCGATAGGCGTCAAACCCGACGAATCGCCGCTCCGGCGGCACATCGACCTGCTGTTTGAACTGCTCGCTCAGCGCCTTGTGTGACTTGGTCAGGCGTTCTTCAAAAAGATCGGCCATGGCAACGAGCTTGGTCGGCCCGGTCTTGGAGGAGAGGGCATTGCCGACCGCCCCGCTGCCCCGCCCGCCGCACCCGACCAGGGCCAGCCGGATCGTGTTGTCCTCACCGGCGTAGGCGCGGGATAGGCCGATGCCGGCAAGAACTGATCCCGCCGCCAGCTTTCCACCGTTCGCAAGGAACTCCCGCCGAGTAGGACTGCTGGCACTCGCTTGCGGCGAACTCAACGTGCGATGCCCATTCTCTCGTTTCATAATGCCTCCTTCAAAATATGGGGATGATAACTCCGTCAGATCGCTACCGGGGCCGCTTGTACGCCTGGGCCCCCGTGTTGGAAAAGTAGACGCCGTCTTCTTCCGCAACGGGCAGCGTGGGCCTTCGGGCGCCCTCTACGTCACACCACGCATTGTGGCGGAACACGAACGTCTCCGGGGCCGTGCGCGGCCCGATGTTGACAAAAAACTGCGCCCGGGAATCGTAGATCACGAGATTATGCTCGAATAGCCCGCCGTGGCTTGGCTTGAACTGCGGATCGCTGGTCTCCTGGAGAATTCGCAGCACCCACCTGTCGGGCAGGATGATCGTATTGTGGTGGACGTGCCCCCCGTCGGCCGTCACCCAGGCGACCGGGGCCATGCACCGCTCGAACCGATTGCCTGCGACAGTGATGTTCTTCGCCTCATAGTCCTTCACCTTCGGACGGAAAAACTGCAGACCGGTGCTGCCGCCCACGTTGACGGACCGCTGACCGGCACTCCTGAACAAGCAGCACTGCACGAGGACGTCTTCGGTCCCGCCCTTGAGCTGCACGGCGTTGTCCTGCGAGAAACCTGCCCGCCCGGTGAAGGTGCAATCCTCCACAACTCCGTGGTGGCAGCCGACCATGTCAATGCCCGACCCGCCCCAGGCCTCGAAGTGACACTTGCGGATTATGAAGTGGTCAACCCCGGACATCTTCAAGGCGTCGTGATTCCCTTTCGGACCGGTTTCGAGAATCGTCACATCTTCGAGGACGATATGATGTGCAGGCGTTTCAAACGACCCGCCGTCATCTATATTGATCCCATTGCCGGGAAAACCCGTGGCTTTCAAATGCCGCAGAGTCATGTGGCTGCAATCGGAAAGATGAATCGCCTGGCCGCCGCCCCGGAAGACGGGGGGAGCGTTCGGCTCCATCCCTTGGATGACAACCGGAGCATCCGCTGTGCCGGCCACACCCCGCAGAAACAGGCCGCCCTGGTAGACGCCAGGCTTCAGCAGGAGCGTCGTCCCCGGCGTCAGATGCTCAACCGCCGCACGCAGTTCGGCCGAATCCGCAATGCGGATCTCACGCGATTCAGCGCTCGCCAACTCATCGGCGCCGATGTCCGGCTTGGCATCACGCCGCTGGCCATCGATGTCCTCGGCGACCTCGGGCAGGGTCACAGCCTTGTCGATCGCCTCGGCAGCGATCGACTTCAGATGCAGATTTCCACGATTCGGATCGACGAAAGCATCTGCCATGTCTTTGATGGGATTGCTTGTGAACTTGATCTCGCTGTCCGATTCGTTTCTCAGGCCCGGGCCGCTGAGCAGGTTGTTGGCGACAACCAAGCCGTCATTCGTGAAAACCGTCCGGATGAGCCGGCTCAGCCGATTCTGCGGGTCGTGGATGGTGTTGTGAAGCAGCCGGCAATCCTTCGTGTAAACGGTCACGATCCCGGCCTGCGGGGCCCGCGTGATGAAGTTGTTGCGCGCGATCAGACCGACACAGTGGTACTGCACGCCATCGGCCCGGTGCGGATTGCCAAGTTGGAGCCCCACGTCGCAGTCGATGATGATGTTGCGCTCGACAATGCAGCTTTGTGCCTCGAACCACAGGAAGATCGCGCCGCGTCCCTCGTAGGTGCGGCCTTGAATCCCCACGAACACATTGTCGCTGATGGTCCAGTCCTTCGCATACATCACGTCGATGCCAGCGACGTAGTTGCCTTGAGCGATATCCGCGGGGTCGTCGCTCAATTGCTTCGGCCGGTCGTTGTAGAACAGGCAGTACTGGACCCGGCACTGCTTCGGGCGAATCGCCTCCCGGTCCTCCGGCGGCACTTTCACCCCTTTGACGCCGCGTTGCCAGATGTTGTGAATGATGCAGTTGTAGATCGTCAGCTTCTGAACGTTGGTCTGGGAGTTGATTTTGAACCCGTTGGCCCGGATGTTCTGAATGGTCAGATCAGCGATAGTCACGCCCGAACACGCCCGCACGCCCAGCAGCTCGATGTGTCTGCTCCGGGAGCCGTCGAGGATCACCCGCTCGCGCTGCCCCGATGCCCCCCGCAAGGTCACGTTGTCTGCATGAATCTCGACGTAGCGAGGCATGAGATAATGCCCATCCGCCACCAGGATGGTTTGACCCGGTTGCGCCCCTTCGATAGCCTTGAGGAGGTCCTCCACGGTCGAGACTCGGACAACATTGCCCTGTGGATCCGGCAAAGGCGGCGCCTTGGGAAACCAGCTTTGCATGGGCGGATTCAGGGGATACGCCTGGCCCACCGCGCCGGCCGTACCGTTGCCCGTCAGAAGCAGAGGACCCAGCAGGAATGCGCATATCACGGCAGGCTTGCCCATTCTCATGTCACCGTGGGACATACGATAGTTGGCTCCGGATCGGTCCAAATTTCATACCCTCAAACCTGAACAAAACGACAGTGTAGAACGAGGCGAACGCCAAAGCAACTCCATTCTGCATTCCCCCCGACGACAAGAGAACTGTGGCACAAGGCGGCGAGGAATGCTACCATAGTTCACGACAGACGTGTGGCACCCCCGCCCTCGGGGGTGGCTCATCCCCAGCCGAGGGCGGCTGGGCTACATCAACTGTAGGGGCAGACAAAATGAAAGCATCATGCAAGCATTTGCTCATCGCTGTCATCGGCCTACTGGTTCCTGCATCAATATCATGGGCGGAAAACGTCCCGCAACTCGTTCGCGACCAATTGCCGGGCAGGCAGGTCAAGGTGTCGGCCATCTGCATCGGGTTCGGCGGCTCGCACGACGAGAAGCTCAAGCTCGCTATCGAGCACCTGCACGCAGCGGGCAAGAACGGCGTGGATATTGCCTGCCTGCCGGAGGAGTTTTCCGGCACGAAAGCCGAGCCGGTGCCCGGACCGACGACTAACGCCGTGGCCGAGCTGGCCAGGCAATACCACATGTACGTGATTTGTCCCATCCGGGAGCAGGCCGGGGACCGCGAGTACAACACGGCCGTCCTGATCGACCGCAAAGGCAACGTCGCCGGCTACTATCGCAAGGTCTTCGTCTTCTGGGGCGAAGGGGTGCATTGCAGCACGGAGGGCGTAAAGGTCTTCGAGACGGATTTCGGCCGCATCGGCATCCTCACGTGCTTCGACCTGAACTACCCCGAGCTGTGGCAGCGATGCGATGACCTGGATGCGGACATCGTCTTCTGGCCCAGCGCCTACGGCGGCGGCTCGCCCTTGAACGCCTACGCCATCCTCTACCATTACTACATCGTGCCGGTCGGGGCGGGCAACATCATGGACATCACCGGTAAGCCGTTCGAGCCGGTCGAAAAGCCCCTGCCGAAGCAGTTTGTCGCCACCTTGGACCTGGACCGCTCCTTCGCCCATTACGACTTCAACCGCAAGAAGGTCGAAACGATGCTCAAGGAGCACGAGGGCGAGATAAAGGTCGAGCGAACCCTCAGCGACGAGGACCTGGCTCCGTGGTGGCTGTTCAAAGCGACCAAGTCCGGCGTCCGCACCCGCGACATTCTCAAGGAGTACAAGATCGAGACGCTCCGTGACTACCAGCACCGCAGCCGAAAGCAAATCAACGAAGCCAGGGAAAAAGGTGAGAGAATATAGTCCAAGGGGAGAAAAACATGGGGACGATCGAGGAAGGCGTCAAGCAGGCCATTGAGAATTGCCTGAAGGTCAGGAAGGCAGAAAACGTCGTTGTCATCACCGACAGAGAGACGCTCAAAATCGGCTCGGCCCTGAGAACGGCGGCGGAGAGAATCGCCGGCAAGCTGGCCCGGTGCTTCGTAATGGAGGACTTCGGCGAGCGGCCGATTCCGTTTCCGCAGACGGTGAAAGACGCCCTTGCGGCAGCCGACGTGAGCATCTATGCGGCCCAGGGCGCCAAGGGCGAGCTCGCCACCTTCCGCCAGCCGATGCTCCAGACGATTGAAGCCAATCCCAAGCTCCGGCATGGCCACATGATCGGGATCACACCCGAGATCATGATGGACGGCATGTGCAGCGACTACAAGGAGATCCATCGCATCAGCAAGCTGGTTCATGAGAAGGTCAAGAACGCTCGTTCGATCCGAGTCGTGACCGACAAAGGAAGCGATTTCACGGCCGAGTTCAGCCCCGAGCTCGAGTGGGCCGTCAGCGACGGCGATATCACGCCGGGCCACTGGAAGAACCTCCCCGATGGCGAGGTGTTCACCTCTCCGGCGACCCTCAATGGCCAGGTCGTCATCGACGGCTGCCTCGGCGATTTCTTCGCCGAGAGATACGCATCTCTCGAAGATACGCCCATTCGCATCCAGGTCAAGGACGGCAGAGCCCAGAGAGAAAGCCTGCAATGCAGCAACGAGGAGCTGCGAAAGGAATTGGAGGAGTACGTCTTCGCGACTGACGAGAACAGCAGTCGTGTGGGCGAATTCGCCATCGGCACGAACACCGGCCTGACCCACCTGATCTACAATCTGCTTCAGGACGAGAAATTCCCCGGCATCCACATCGCCTTCGGCAGCCCCCTGCCCGGTCACACCGGCGCCAAATGGGACAGCAAGGCCCACGTTGACGGCGTGCTCAAAAACCCGACGATCTACGTCGACGGCGAGCCGATCATGACCAAGGGCAAGTTCCGCCTGGGGTAATCCTCAGCGCCGCGATTCTCTCAGATACTCGATCTCGGTCACTGCTTTCCTCGCCTTGGCCATCTCCGCGAGGCAGGCTTTGTACAGGCCCTCGGCCGCCTGGCGAGCTGTCCGGCGTGAAACCGTGTACGGATCGTTCACGACCTCCTCCTCGACGACCTTGACCCACTCCGCAGGGATCGCTTCGATGCCGCGCATCGCGCCGGCAAGGCCGCCGGCGACGTAACCTTTGCAATCCGTGTCACGGCCCAGGTTGACGGCGTACAGGATCGCTTCCCGAGGCTGCCCCTTCGCCAGGTAGAAACACGCAAGACCTCCCGATAGCACCTCCACGGCATTCGAGATCGGTTTGCCCTTGTATCGCTCCTCATAGAGGGGACGCAGATCCTTCCAGTCCTTCGCCTTCTTCGCCCAATCCAGGCCCTGCTGCACTTCCTTGCGAGCATCGGGCGGCAGTTGTTCCAGTGCGACCTTGATCACCGAGTCCACCGTCGCATCGGGCCGCAGAGCTTCGGCGGTGGCCGCCGCGACCGCCGCACAGACTTCGAGGGCATAGTTGCCGGGTCGCCCCTGGACGTCCTTGATCAGGCCCAGTTGCAGCGCATCTCTGGCGGCATCATCGGGCCGGCATGCATTCACGATCCCCACCGGCATGATCATCTTGGTCGTGCCGATGAAGCCGGGCCAGGCGGCATACCGGCCGACTTCCCAGGGCGGCAAGCCGTCCTTGAGCAAGTTGTAGATCACCTGATCCTGCGGACCGAGGAGGTAGCCGAACTTGCTCGGATCGATGTCCTCGATCCACGCCTTCGCAAGATCTTCAATCGTGATCCGCCCGCCCTTCTTCAGGATGGCACTCGTACACAGACGGTGTCGCTCGAACCCATCTTCCGTCATGCCCGGCGGTCGATGATGCGCGTGCCGCACCCAGTCCGGGCCGAACCGCTGCGGATCGCGTCCTGCTTTCTTGTCCTGCGGCAAGAGCTTATCCACGAATCCGTATCGCTTCTCGATCTCCTGCCAGCTCAGGCCCTCGGTGACATCGCCCATCGAGTTGGCGATGTTGCCCGCAACCTCACAGCCATAGATCCGGGAGAATAGCTCGTTATTGACGCCCGGCGCGCTCGCGGCCCGTGATTCTCCGACCATCCAAGAAAGGGTCAGAATAACGATCATCACGCCACTCAGAAGACCTGTTCTCATCCTGTTTTCCTCAACCAGAGACGGTAGATCATCAGTTCTCTCCACCATAACCGCAGCCTCTGGGTGGCATCGTCAAGGCTGAAAGCCTTGGCGATGGTCTCTCGCACCTGGAAGACCATCGCCAAGCTTCGCTTGACGCTGCCACCCAGTCACTTGAGGTCATGCAGTCGTATTCAGCGGAGGCTGACTTTGTCTGCCGTCGGGAAATCGTCCGGGACTTCGACCTGGGTGACGTGCCCGGTGGCCGCCCATTCGGCGCCCCGCTGATACGTCACGATGAAGCCGACGGACCGCATCTGCTCCGGGGCATGGCCGAGAACCGTGTGGAAGGTTCTTCCCTTGCCGTAGCGGACCGTGAACAGGGCCGGCTCATTCTCGCCGGAGCCTTTCTGCGCCGGGTCGGCATAGGCGGTGGCGAGGATCGTCATGTTCTGCGCAGGCCCGCGCAGCGTGCTGTACAGCTCGTCCTTGGCGTGCATCCATTTCTCCGGCAGGCCAGCCATGATCGGGTGGAAGCGGTCCCGGGTCGTAACCTGGAACTCGTGCTGCGAACCGTGGCTTCCGCCGATTCCGGGCGAATTGTCGAGGACAACCTTGCCGTCACGGTAGCGGACCATCGGCCCGGACTTCTCATTGCGGCCACCCCAGCCGCCGACGGCGATCATCTCGTTCCACTCCTTCCATTTCGGGAAAGCGTTGTCCGCTGCGTGGAAGATCACGAGACCACCACCGTTGTTCATGTAGTTGACCAGTGCATCCTGCGTCTGCTTCGGCCAGTCCGCGCCGGTGTAGTTCGCGACGACGACGTCGTACTTGGCAAAGTCCGGCTTGAACGAGTCCATCGATTCCTTCGCACCCGGCGTCGTGGCCACGTCCACCGTGAACAGATGGGTTTCCTCCAGCAGGCGTTTCAAAACGGGCGTCGTGGCTTTCCAGTCGTGATTGTTCTGGCCGTCGACGATCAGGGCCTTGAGGGGCTTACGCTCGCTCTTGCGGGTGAGGTCCTGGATGCGGATGTTGCGCCATTTGATCCTCTTGTCCGCCTCCTTGGAGCCGTGGACCTGCAGTGAGATGAAGCCCGTGGCAGTCATATCGTCGGTCAGATCGGCCGCAGGCACGCCGTTGACCCACGTGCGTATCCGGTCGCCGATGGCCTCGATCCGGTAGTGGTTCCACTGGCCCTGCTTGAACGCGGCCTGGGCCTCGGGCTTGCCCTTGAGATCAAACAGCCAGCCCCGCCGCCCCTCATCGTAGATGCCGCCGCTCCAGGCACGCGAGGAGGTGTCGATCTCGACCTGGTAGCCGTGGACACGGTAGTTGTTGTAGTTCTTGTAGCTGTGGCTGCGAATCTGGATGCCGGAGTTCATGCCGGCCTCGACCAGGAATTCGACCTCCAGAATGAAGTCCGCGTACATCTTTTCCGTGCACAGGAAGCTGTTCGGGGTGTTGAGGACGGTCGTCCCGACGATCATGCCATCCTCGACCGCGTATTTGGCTTTTCCGTTCTTCTGGACCCAGCCGTTGAGAGTCTTGCCGTCGAAGAGCGACTCCCACTCGGCGTTTCCGCCAACCGCCACACCGGCGAACACCAACGCGACCAATACTGCTGCGAATCGGCTGTGCCGACTCATCCATCGTTGCTCCTGCATGATGCTTTCCCTTTACAGAATCGTTAACCGAAATCCAGTGCGATGACTTCATGGTCCAGGACCGATGGGACGGTGAGTGTGACAATCCCGTCCGCAACCTTGTGCTCAGGGGCCTTGTCACTGACCAGCAAGCGGACTTTCTCCACCTTGGCGCCCTGTGTGACGCGAATTCGAACCTCTTGTGCGTCCACGGGAATCAACTCGCGGAACGGCCCTTTCATCATCATCGGGTTCGTCAGGTTGACAAGGTGAACGGTCACAGACTGCTTCTGCCGCCAGACTGTGATATCGAGAACGCCCCGGCCGGTCACTTGCACCACCGGCTCTTCATTCAGCGCCCATCGGACGACGTTGCCGAGGAGCCGCCCGTGGTCGACGTTCATGATCTCCCAGAACGTGCGGTCGATGTCCCAGGGGACGTATGCGATCCGGCTGCTCCCCTGCTCGCGCAAATAGAGCTCGCGAGTAGCCGGGTCGGGCACTCGCGGGTATACGTGCTCCATGGGCAGATCCGGGTAGCTCGGGATCAGCGTCACGGGTGAGGGGAAGCCTGCCTGCGGCTTGACGTCCAGCCGGTATATGCCGTTGATGATCCGGTACGCGTCTTCCAGGCCGGCCAGAACCGGATGGAACCGGTCCGTCCCGGGATCGCTCCTGAGCCTCAAATAGGAGTTCCTCATCGGCCCTTCAACCCGGTCACCGCCGGATACACCGAACAGATCGGCCAACCCGAAGTCCTGGCGTCGCTTGCCTTGTTCATCATATAGCGACGTTTCGAAGGTGGCTATCAGGCTTCCGCCGCGTTGGACGAATTGCCTGAGTTGCTCGCACTGGGTATCGGACAGAGCCGCGATGTTCGGGAGAATCAGCAGCTTGAATGGCTTAAGATGCTCCGCGTCGAGCAACTGGTCGTTCACCATCTCGAACGGCACGCGGGCCTCGACCAGAGCGTGGTACATCCCCAAGGCATGCCCGCCGCTTCGCTCCTGCCAGCGCTGGCCGCCGTAGAGCCGCTCCGTCTGCTCTGAATAGACCATCGCCACGCGGGCCAACGGTGCCGTGTTTCTCAGGTACCGCTCGGAGCGGTGGTGCCAATCGTATATCTTCTCGATGACGCTGAGCCATCGCTTGTCGTAGATCGTCCCGGCGAACTTGACGAACCACGGCCGCATATTGTTGGCGATCCCCTCGGCCGCCCAGATGCGAATCTCGGCCTCGCTCTGCACCGAGTCCTTCCAGCGGTAGGCCTCCTCCAAGCCGATGCTGAAGATGCCGCCGAGCGGTTTCATGCCCATCGTGGCCCGCAGTTCCTTCGCCCGCTTGCCGTTCGACCAGGGTGGGATCACGCCGCTGCGGCCCTGATGATCGGTGAAGAAGATGTCGGCCAGCTTGCCCGTGACGACGTTGTCCGGGAAGCCATTCGGGATGTAGCGTGCGGCAGGCTTGGCTTCGCGGATGGTCCGGTCCCACAGGAACCACAAGTCGCGCAGCCGCTCGATTTGCCATTGCTGGTATTTGCGATAGGCGGGGTTTTGCCGGTCCGTGGTGCGAGGCAAGTCCATGCCCGAGAAAGCCTTGAAGTTGCTGACGCAGTGCTCGCAGTAACAAAGTCCACTGCCCGCCCAGCGGTTGGAGAAGATGCCGTCCAACCGGTACAGCTCCATGATCTCCTTGTGGACCTGCGTCATGAACTCGAAATTGTACGGGCCGAGCGCACAGGTGACCCATAGCTCAGGATTGGACCAGTGGCGTCGCGGCCGTCCATTCGCCTCGACGGCAATCCAATCGGGATGGGCCTGCTGGGCGTCGTTCCATGTGGCATGAGGGTCGGTGCGGGCGATGACTGCCATCCCCATTTTGCGGCAGCCCTGGACCAGGTAACCGAAGGGATCGGTGTCCCCCAGCCACGCGCTTCGATGATGGAATGGCACCTTCGTCGGATAGTAGGCGACGATGCCTCCGGCGCTCAGGCAGGCGGCGTCGGCGTGGATTCGCTTGAAGTAGTCCAGCCAGAAATCCGGGTCGAACCGGCCCGGATCGTTCTCGACCAGGACCAACTGGGCCCAGCGCATCGGGCGGTCGAACCAGGGGTCCTCCGCGCCTGCGGCGGCCCGCCACGGTGTCCCAAGGACAGCATATGCCCCGGTCGCAGCGGACATCTGCAGGAATTTCCTTCGTTCCACGCCTACTCCTTCGCACGCACGTCAACGCCGAGCAAATAGCCACAGGACCAGATCGTAGACGCCGAAACCGATACATACCAGGGCGACACTGGCACATATGTAGCCGGCGAGGTTCAGAACGCCGGCAATGAAGGCCCCCTCGAAGTACGGCGACAAGGCAAATTTCCTCTTCAACGCGGACCCCGTCGCGCACAGCGGAAACGCGACGCCGGCCACACCCACACCGGTGAGAAAACTCCGCAGCGGGTCTTTGAAGAGCGGGCCTTTCGGCGGGGGCAGAAACGCCACAACCGCAAAGCACGTCACGGCAATGCCGACGGCGACCCCCATCGCAACCAGAATGCCCCTGCGGAAAAACGGCTTCTTCCGCGGGCCTACGACCTCTTCACCCATGGTGCTTTCACTTCATCTTGCGGACGCGGACCTGCGTCGTTTTCGAGTCCTTCAGCAGGTTGACCAACAGGTTCGGATCGGTCTGGCCATAGTGGTATGGATACAGAATCTTGGGCTCGAAGGCTTTCGCGGCGTCGGCGACCATCTCGGGCGTCATCGTGAAGGGAAGATTCATCGGCAAAAATGCGACGTCGATCTTCTTGAGATCCTTCATCTCGGGGATGTTCTCGGTGTCCCCGGCCACATACACGCGGGTCTTGTCGAAGTTGATGACGTAGCCGTTGCCAACCCCCTTGGGGTGGAATGGCTGGCCGTTGCGTTTCTGGACGATGTTGTACGCCGGCACGGCCTCGATCTTGAGCCCCTGCAGGGTGAGCACGTCGCCGTTCTTCATGATCGCGCCGCCGGAAACCTTCTCGGCACACGCCTTGGTCAGCACGACCTTGGTCTGCTCCTTCCGCAGCGTATTGACGGCCTTGAGGTCGAGGTGATCGCCGTGCTCGTGCGTGATCAGGATGATGTCGGCTTTGGGCATCTTGGAGTAATCGACCTCCTTGCTGCCTACCGGATCGACATGAATGACCTTGCCCTGATATTCGAGCATGAGCGTCCCATGCCCGATGAAGGTGATCTTCAGATCGCCCGTCTCGCTCTTGATGACATCCTCCTCGAACTTCTTTTCGGTTTTCGCCTGCTCCGCAGAACGGGCTCCCAATGCACTCATGGCCATCACCACAAATCCCACAATGACAGTTCCCAGAACCCTTCCGCCACTGGTCATGCTCCATCTCCTTGGCTCTCTATCTTGCCGGGTGGCATCGTCAAGCGAAGCTTGGCGATGGTCTCGCGTCTATGCGCCAGAACCATCGCCAAGGCCTTCGGCCTTGACGATGCCACCCGTCGAAGTGACAGGCTCCAATGCTTGAGCCCCTTGGTTTTAGATCTCCTTGATGCGGATGTTGCGCCAGCGAACCTGGTACGGTTTGAAATCCTTGCCCAGGCCGTGGACTTGCAGGCCGATGATGCCCTTGGCGTCCAGCGAGTCCCGGAAATTGGCGCACGGGACGTCGTTGACCCAGGTCTTCATCGTGTTGCCCTTGCACTCGATGCGGTACTTGTTCCACTCGTTGTCCTTGAAGGCCCCGGCCGCCGCCGCGTTGTCGCGGATGTCGGCGACAAAAAACCCTCGCCTGGCCTCATCGTAAACGCCGCCGCAGGAACGGGACTTGGCCGTGGCAATCTCCACCTGGTAGCCATAGACGCGGTCCGCCGGGATCGTGCCGGTCCCAGGCTGGCCTTTCTCGTTGCGGAAGACCCAGGCCATTTCCTCCTTGGCGATGTGGCTGCGGAACTGGACGCCCGAATTCAACTCCGGGTCGCACTTCACCTCGAATTCGAGAACGAAATTGCCATACTCCTTGTCCGTGCAGAGAAACGAATTGGGGCTGCCCTGGACGGCGGTGCCCACGATCATGCCATCCTGGGTGGCGTATTTCGCGAACCCGCTGTGGACCGACCATCCGTTCAATGTCTTGCCGTCAAAGAGCGGGACCCAGCCGCCGGTCTCCTGGGCCGCCACAGGGGCGCCACACTTCTGGGCCGCCGCGCAGCCGACAACGACCACCGATGCTGCCATACACGCGATCAAACACACTCGACTCATCCGCACCACCATTTTGGTTCTCCTTTCCAAGTTCTCCATACGCGCCGATACACGTTCGGCCCGATTATGAGCGACCCTTCAAGACGGCCTCACGGATTCGCCTCAGACCCACGCAGGCATATCGAGAGGCCGTTTTTACCTTGACCCGCATGTGCAATGCCACGTCCATCGTGCTGTGACCGTACACATACCGCTCGATCACAGCCCGTGCCTCGTGGGCCGGCAACAGCCTTCCGACCAAGTCAATGACCCGCTGCGCCTCCTCGACCAGAGTCACACGTTCATCGGGCGCATCGTCCACCTCTTCCCGGACCCGAGTCAGGGCGTACCTGGAGACCATCTCCTGATGGCACTTGCGCTGCCGAACCGTATCGATGACGTCGTTCCGGATGACGGTGTTCAGGTAGGCCGGCATATTCGCCAACGGCTCTGGCGGCGGGTTGCGCACCAGGGACAGATAGAGGTTCTGGTACACCTCATCCTCTTCCGCCGGGTGGGTCGCATACTGGCGTATCAGGTCCTGTATCGCCGGCCCGTGCTCGGCGAAGATCTGCGTCGCCAAATCCACCCTCTTGTGGCTATCCATCGTAGGACTTCGAGTATTTACGATTTACTATTTACGAGTCGCGATCCGCAATCCCACACTCCGCAAAATCTCATTGTAAATGGCAAATCGTGAATAGTAAATAACAAATTCACTCTCCGTGTCCGCCGCCGCGCATCATCTCGATGGCATGGGGCAGGATATCCAGGATCGCCCCCAGGCACTCGCGTACGGCCCTCGGACTGCCGGGGAGGTTGACAATCAACGTTTTGCCTCGAACGCCTGCGACCCCGCGCGACAGCACGGCATTTCGCGTCTTCTTCAATCCTTCCATCCTCATCAGCTCGCCCAGACCGGGGACAAGCTTGTCGCACACCGACAGGGTAGCCTCCGGCGTAACATCGCGCGGGCCCAGACCCGTTCCGCCGGCGGTGAACACAAGGTCACACCCGCCCTCGCCCGAAAAACGGGTCAGCTCCCGCGCGATCGCCTCCCGGTCATCCGGCACGACACGCTCGTGGCCAATTTCAAACCCGCCGGCGGACAAGATTTCCCTGATGGCCGGCCCGCTGGCGTCCTCCCGCCTTCCCTGGGCACAACTGTCACTGACCGTCAGGATGGCGACCCTGGTCATCACGCGTCGTGCGCCAGGTATCCGGGTGGCAGCCTCAAGCGAAGCTTGGGGATGACCCAGCACAAGCGGTGTACCATCGCCAAGGGCTGCGCCCTTGACGCTGCCGCCCATCGAATCCACAATCCGCAATCCGCAATCCGCAATCACTGCATCCCCCACCTGGATTCGCCCCGCCGCCGTGACACGGGCGAAAACGCCCTGCCGGGGCATGATGCAGTCCCCCAGCTTCTCGAAGATCCGGCAGCGCCCGTGGCAACGTTTGCCCAATTGCGTCACTTCGAGCTCGGCGGTCTCCCCGACCCTGAGCCTGTGGCCGACACTCAGACCGGACAGGTCGATACCCTCCACCGTAACGTTCTCGGCAAAGTCGCCCGGCGAGACATCCGAGCCCTTGTCACGCAACTGCTCAATCGACTCCATGTCCAGCAGACTCACCTGCCGGGGACCGCTGCCGGCGTGGGCGTCGCCGACGACGCCAAAATCCACCTTTAGCTCGGCCTCGGGCACATTGTGCTTGGGCATGCCCTTCTCGCTGGATACCGATATGGCTCTAATCCGCCCGTTTGTAGTCGCCACTGCGCCCCCCTGTCTTTTCCAGGAGCCTGATGCGATCTATGGTCATGCCCTTGCCCGTGTACTTGAGCATATCGTAGATGGTCAGGCACGCCCCGGCCACGCCGCACAACGCCTCCATCTCGACCCCGGTTTTGCCCGTCGACTTCACAGCGACTGTCACCCCGACGGACTTGCCCGGCCCATCGAGCACAAAATCAACCTCGACACCCTCCACGAGGATTGGATGGCACATCGGGATCGTCGCCGGCGTCGATTTCACGGCCTGGATCGCCGCGATTTTGGCCGTCGCCAGGACGTCACCCTTCGGGCACTCGCCCCGCTTGAGAGCGTCGAATGCCTCCGGCCCCAGAAGCACCGAGCCCGCCGCCCTTGCCGTCCGGACGGTGCCTCCTTTCGACGTGATATCTATCATGCCGCCAGCCCTCAGTATTTACTATTTACGATTTACTATTTACGAATTGCAGCCCATCACCAACTTCCCGCGAAGTTCAATCGTAAATCTTAAATTGTAAATCGTAAATGCTCTCAGCCTCCAATATTCTGCATCAGGAAATCCTCGGCCGTGGAGTTCAGCCTTGTGTAGCGGCTCTTCTCCTGAAGTATCGTTCGAATCAGTTCCCGCACGCCATCATCGCCGGCGTTGCCTCGGAGCAGCGCCTTCACGTCGTAGTGCCGGTCAGAATGGAGGCAGGGCTTGATCTTGCCGTCGCTGGTCAATCTCAGGCGGCTGCACTGGCGACAGAACACGGACGATCGACCGCTGATGAAGCCAATCGCTCCGGCGGCGCCATCGGCTTTGAAGTACACGGCAGGCCCGCCGGCATTGGGCACAACCGCCGCCGAAAGCCGACCCAGTTGCGATTCGATTGTCCGGCGGACCTCGCTGTTGGGCACATAGTCGCTTGCCGGCCCAGTGACCCGGCTGGTCGGACAATACTCGATGAATCGGACCGACACCGGCACCTGGAGTGTCATCCGGGCCAAGCCAACCACCTGGGACAGGTTGTGCTCTCTCATGACGACACAATTGAGCCTCACGGGAGTCAAGCCGACTTCCAATGCCTTGTGCATGCCGGCGAGGACCTGTGATAACGCGTCAAAACCGGTCATTCGCCGATAGCACTGCTCGTCCACCGCGTCGAGACTGATGTTGACCCGCGTCAGGCCCGCCTCTTTCAGCTCGGCCGCCATCCGGCCCAGGAGCATCCCATTCGTCGTCAGAGACAGATCGTCCACGCCTGAGGTGCCGGCGAGCCTTCGCACGAGGCCGGTGATGCCCCTGCGCATCAGCGGCTCGCCGCCGGTAAGACGCACCTTCCTGATGCCGCACTCGGCACAGAGCCGCACCACGCGGTGAATCTCGTCAAAGCTGAGAATCTCCGCGGATTCCCCAAATCCATGATCCCCGAACGGATTGCAGTAGATACACCGCAGATTGCATCCGTCGGTGACCGAGACTCTCAGGTAATCCACGTTCATAACACATCTCAAAGCAGCCGGACTCGCACAGGCGTTCCCTGCCCGAGGTCAGCCACGCCAATGTCCATCGAAATCAACCCATCCGCTTCGCACATTGCCAGCAGGTGAGCGGACCCATGATATTCTACTGGTTTGACTGTTTCTTCGCTGGTGATTTTCACGGGAATCCAAGCCTGCCTGTCGGTGTCTTTTCGGGTGATGGGGGCACCGAGTCGCATCTGCACCTGGACGGGCGAATAGGCATGACTCATCCACTTATAGAGATGAGGCTTGACCAGCAGTTCAAATACCACAAACGCCGAGACGGGATTCCCAGGCAGCCCAAAGAAGCATCTTCCGTTAATGAGACCGAACACGGCGGGCTTGCCGGGCTTGATGGCCAGCTTTTTGAACAGCAGCTTCGCGTCACTTCCGCGCAGGACATCCGCCACCAAATCGAATTCGCCAACCGACACCCCGCCGGAAATGATCACCGTGTCATTCTCCGCGAAGGCTCTTTTCAGTACAGCGTCGATATCGCTGGCGATATCCCTAACGACACCATAGTCGCGCGCCTTCAGGCCCATCGCCGCAAGCTGGGCAAGAAGCTGGGAATTGTTCGAGTTCCGGATCTGGGATGGGCCCGGCTTGGCCGCCGGGGGGACTACTTCGCTGCCGGTCGCGACGACGCCCACTCTCGGCCGCCCGGCGACCCGCAGTTGCACGCGGCCGACGGAGGCGAGCACGGCCACGTGCGGCGGACCGATCCGCGTGCCGGTCTGCAGCACCACCTGCCCCGCCTTGATATCCATCGCCCTGTAGGAAATATTGCTCGGCGTGGACTCGCCCGTAAAGCGAATCGCGTCCTTCCCCACCGCCTCGCTCTGCTCGATCATGATGACACAATCGGCCCCCTGGGATACGGGGGCCCCGGTCATGATCTTGGCACACTGATTCGGCCCGACCGTCCTGGCGGGCACGACACCCGCCGGGATCGTCTCGATCACAGTAAGCGTGTTGGTGAGATCCGCCCGACGGCATGCATACCCATCGACCGTCGCCTTGTCAAACGGCGGCATATCGATATCCGATACGATGTCCTCCATCAGAATCCGGCCCAAGGCATCGTGCAATTCGACTCCCTCCGTACCAATTCCCTTGCCCGTGTTCTGGCAAAGCCACAAGGCTTCTCTCAACTCGATCATAGTTTCGTCCATCAGGAACGGCTCCCTCCCAAAATGCGAGCGGTAGTCCTCTGGCGTATCGATCCTCGCCACGGCGGCAGGATCAGGAATATCCACCTCGAAAACCTTGTCTGCGTTCGACTTCACGACGTGCCGAGCCCCCTGGTCCGCTGGGGCATTCAGAAGTTCGTCGAACATCGATCGCGCAAACAACGCTGGATGCCCTCGCTGCCCGTGGAAGACCGGAACCACAATGGGCTTGCCCGTCTCTCGAAAGGCCTCAATGACACGGTTGACCATCTCACGAGTGATCAGCGGATTATCGACGAGACACAGGAGAATGGCGTCCGCTTCACGCGGTACAGCTTTAAGCCCTGCGATCAACGAGGACAACTGCCCCTCTTGGTAGTCCTCATTGACCACGATATCCGCGCCGGACAAATCGGCCGACTCACGCACCTTCTGGGCCTGGGCCCCCAGGACCACGGTAATCCTATCCACGCAGGTGTCGCGAAGGACAGCGATGATCTGTTCCAAGAATGTCGTCGTGTTCATGCTGAACAGCAGAAGCGGCTTAGGCATTCCCATCCGCTTGGATTCCCCCGCCGCCAGCACGATGGCGATGATCATAAGGTGCCCTCGCGCCCGCATACGGTCATGTGGCCGATTCCAGCCTCATCCCCCAGTCGTCTGACTTTGACAAGCTCACAGACGATGCTCAGGGCAATCTCTTGCGGCGTGACCGCCCCTATGGAGACCCCGATGGGAGAATAGACCCTGTCGAGCAGTCCGCTCGGGACACCCTTGTCTTCGAGCTTCTGCAGGAGCATCCGCGTCTTTTGCCTGCTGCCAATCATCCCGATGTAGCGGGCCTGGGTGCGCACGGCCTGTTCCAGGACGATCTGGTCGCACTTGTGCCCCCGCGTGACGATCACAATGTACGAGTCCTCGTCGATCCGCACCTTGTCGAAGATATGCCCAAAATCCTCTGCAATGATGTCATCCGCATCGGGGAATCGCTCCCTATTGGCGTACTCGCGTCTCTCATCATACACAATCACACGGAAGTGCACCGACTTGGCATACCGGGCAATGTGGTAGGAAAGATGCCCCGCACCACAGAGAATGACCGTCGGTGGCTTCGCCAAAGGCTCTATGAATGCGTCCATGCCGCCGGCGGAGACCCTTATCCCGGCGTTTCCCGTGGCCGCCACTTCCTTTACGGCGGCCGCAACTTCTTGCGAGAGTCCGCCGTCTGTGTCCGCCTCAATCGGCTCGGGGGTCGTCAGGCGGATCTTTCGGGGCACTCCGCCAGGAGAGAGGATCGAGACAAGCACGCCACCGGCATCGCGATCCGTGACCGCTGAGAGCTCTCGGAACAACGGCAGGGCCGTTTCGTCGAACGTCTCAATCAGGAACTCCACCGAGCCCCCGCAGATTCCGTCCTCGTCATCCGGCGTCTTGCCCAACTCGAATCGAAAGAGCCGGCTTGTCGGCAAGCCAAGACTCTTCGCGGCTTCGTCGATCATCTTGGCCTCCACCCGGCCCCCTCCTACGGTGCCCGCGATTCCCTCACCTTCACCGAAGACCAGCATCTTGTAGCCAACCTTCCCGGGCGTGGAGCCGGTCGTCGCTATGACCGTGACTAAAGCAACGTGTCGTCCGCTTTCGAGAGCCGATGCCGCTTTGCGAAATATGTCCACATTGTCCATGCAAGGTTTTCCTGTACTACTATGCTTGCCAGATGTACCATAGTACCCGCTAAGGCCAGATTTCTCTACGGGGATTGTGTTCGAATGTCAATTGGGATAAAGGGTACGGGGGTACGACATGGCAGAGACAATCGCTTTCACGCTCAACGGGAAGCCGGTCAGCGTGACCACGGACGGGCAGCGCCCGCTCCTGTGGGTCTTGCGGACCGACCTCGGTCTGACGGGCACCAAGTTCGGCTGCGGCCAGGATCATTGCGGCGCCTGCACCGTCCTGGTGGATAGCAAGGCCGTTCGCTCCTGCGTCTACCCGGTGCGAAACGCCAACGGCCGGGAGGTCCGCACAATCGAGGGACTCTCCCAGAACGGCGACCTGCACCCGCTTCAGAAGGCCTTCGTCGAGCACGACGCCCTGCAATGCGGGTTCTGCACGCCCGGTATGATCCTCACCGCGTACAGCCTGCTCCAGCAGAACCCGCAGCCCACGCGGGAAGAGATCATCCAGGGCATGGACCAGAACTTGTGCCGCTGCGGGGCCCACACGCGGATCATCGACGCGATCCAGTCCGCCGCGGCTCAGATGAAAGGGGGGACCTCCCGATGAACGATAACGAGCTTCTGAATCTCGATTTCACCGATATCACCCTCGACCCTAACCTGTCGCGCCGCGAGCTTCTCAAGACCCTCGGCGGCGGGATCATCATTTTCTTTTGCATCGGCGACAGCTCGGTCCTGGAGGCCCAAGGTCGCGGCCGGGGCTATCCGGATGACTTCAACGCCTACCTCAGGATCGGGCCCGACGGCAGAGTCACCTGCTTCACCGGCAAGATCGAGCAGGGCCAAGGGGTCATCACCTCGCTGGCCCAGATGCTGGCCGACGAAGCCGATGTCAGCCTCGAATCGGTCGATATGGTGATGGGAGACACCTCGATATGTCCCTGGGATATGGGGACATTCGGCTCCATGAGCACGCGGTTCTTCGGTCCGCCGTTGCGAGCGGCCGGCGCGGAGGCCAGGAGGGTCCTGTTGGAACTGGCGGCGGAACAGCTCAAGGTGCCCCAGGACAGACTGGTGGCCGAGAATGGCGTGATCTACGATAAGCAGCAGAAGGAGAAACGCGTCACCTATGGCGATCTGGCCAAGGGAAAGACGATTGCCAGACGGGCCAAGGAGAAACCGGCGTTGAAGGGCCCGTCGGAATTCAAGGTGATGAACAAATCGTTCCTCCGGGGTGATTCCGTGGAGAAGGTGACCGGCAAGGCCAAATACGCCGGGGATATCCGGCTGCCGGGGATGCTGTACGCGAAGATCCTCCGCCCCCCGGCTCACGGCGCCAAGCTCAAACGCGTGGACACCTCCGCTGCCGAGAAGATCGAGGGCGTCACCGTGGTCCACGAAGGCGACCTGGTCGCCGTTCTGCACAAGAATCCCGACCAGGCCGCGGAAGCCTTGTCGAAAGTCACATCCGAATTCGACCCGTCGCCGTCCAAGGTCGACGATCAGACCATTTTCGAGCATCTGCTGAAAAACGCCGGCAATGGGAATGTCGCCGCCCAAGGCGGAAAGCTCGAAGAGGGCCAAAAGCTGGCGGAAATCGTAGTGGAGCAGACGTACCTCGACGGCTACAAAGCCCATTCGGCTATGGAGACACACACAGCCCTGGCCCAGGTCGAAGGCAACAAGGCCACGGTCTGGATCTCCACCCAGACCCCCTTCCCGACGAAAGACCAGATCGCCAAGACTCTCGGCTTTGACGCCGACAACGTGCGGGTCATCACCCCCTTTGTCGGCGGCGGATTTGGCGGCAAGAGCGCCGGTCAGCAGGCCATCGAGGCCGCCAAGCTATCCAAGGCGACCGGCAAACCCGTCCAAGTGTGTTGGACCCGGGAGGAGGAGTTCTTCTTTGACACGTTCCGCCCGGCAGCGGTGGTCAAAATCAAGTCGGGCCTCACCAAGGACGGCAAAGCCGTGCTCTGGGACTATGCGGTCTACTACGCCGGATCGAGAGGCGCTCCGCAGTTCTACGACATCCCGCACCATCGCACGATGAGCATCGGCGGCGGTTTCGGCGGCGGCTCGGACCCGCATCCCTTCGCAACCGGCGCATGGCGGGCCCCGGGCAACAACACCAACTGCTTCGCTCGGGAGTCCCAGATCGACATCATGGCCGCCAAGGCCAAGATGGACCCCATCGAGTTTCGTCTGAAGAACCTGCGCGATCCGCGAGCGATCCGTGTCCTCAAGGCGGCCGCCGAGAAGTTCGGCTGGAAACCTGCCCCCACGCCCAGCGGCCGGGGACTGGGCGTCGCGGTCGGCACGGACTCCGATACCTTCGTCGCGGAGATTGCCGAGGTCGAGGTGGACAAGAGGACGGGGCGCGTCCGGGTGAAGCGCGTACTCTGTGCCCAGGACATGGGCCTGGTGATCAACCCTGAAGGCGC
>Ga0315286_10000433_pt1 | contig 34801 bp, 37 predicted proteins | sample YL17G10_0_MG_FD_205038 | JGI IMG/M metagenome (GOLD analysis project Ga0315286, IMG submission 205038) | Sediment microbial communities from Yellowstone Lake, YNP, Wyoming, USA - YL17G10_0 | ecosystem: Environmental > Aquatic > Freshwater > Lake > Sediment | place: USA: Wyoming | collected...
AGGCGGGAACGAGTAGGCAGAGTGGGAGGTAAAGGGGAGAGTGTAATACCTGATGCAATTTAACCTCGGCAAACAGGAATATTTTAGAGGGAATCATCAACTTTCACCCCATGATTACCACCCATTTCGAATGGTCTTTGCTCGGGTACCTTGTCCAATAGCTCCCTGAGGACTGGTCGTAAGTAGATCTGATCGAGATCGAAATGCTTCAATGCCGTCGCCAAGGCGTTAATCCTTTCCATCGTCGTTGCCTTAGAACTGATTATTAATACATACTCCCCTCTTAATAGACACAGACCTCCTACCACCTTGACTAAATCTTCCTCCTGTTTTATGGCTTCATGGCGGATATGTACGCCGAATCTTTTTATCAATTCCTCAAGCTGTTCTATGATGTTATACTCGTCCAAACCGGGAGTTTCCTTAAAGAATCAACCTGCCATCGGATAGCTTCAATTTCAATCGGAGTGTACTGAATTCTGGGAAGGGTGTCAATGAGGATTGGAGGGTATGATAAAATGGTTTCCTCTAAAAAATATTTGACAAAAAAGTCATTAAATTTTACAAATTGGCAATTTAAATTGCCTCGGAGGTTTAAATGTCGGAAATAAGAATAGATATTCCCGGTTGGGGGAACATCGATATTAAGAGTATTGTCATCGACCTGAACGGAACCATTGCTACCGATGGGAGGATTACCCTCGAAGTAAAGGAAAAGATTAACTCTCTCTCTGAACTGGCGAAAGTTTATATTCTAACAGCTGATACTCAGGGAACCGCCAATGAAGAAATCTTAGGTATGAATGTAGAACTGATAAAAATACCTGAAGAAAACAGCAAAAAAGGAAAATTTGAATTTTTAAGAACCCTCGATCTAGAAACAACCGTGGCCATAGGAAATGGAAGCAATGATCAACTCACCCTGAAAGAAGCTGCCCTTGGGATAGCAGTATTAGGAGATGAAGGGGCGTCGGTTTCTGCCATGAAGAGTGCGGATATCGTGGTAGAGAATATTCATAATGCTTTGGATCTCTTTTTGAAACCTAAGAGACTAATCGCCACATTGAGAGAATGAAAAAGACCCTTCTTTCCCCTTAAACATAACTCCCAGACCGACAAATGATGCCTTGTGCGAATAAGCGCTATTACCCCAATTGAGTCAAAAATGTTGACAAAATCCCCTCTAACTCCCCTTTTCCAAAGGGGAGAACCCATTGTCATCCCCCTTTTATAAAGGGGGATTGAGGGGGATTTTAACAGAGGGCTCAATATGCTCTGTTTTGTAGCTTCATTATTGGAAAGAATTTAAATCAAAAAGTTTATTTTCGCTCAATTGGGGTATTAACAAACTTATTTAGTAACTTTTTCCTCGAGGAGTTTTCTCACATCACGGCGACCGAGCTTTCGGAGCGCCACCATCACTGCTTTCTTTTCATCCTTTGGCTCAAACTTACCTTTCTCCCACAGATGCGCTGCCCCAACCGTGACCCCCGCAAGAATCGCCAGTTCCTTCTGACTAATCCCCAAGTTTTTACGAAGGCTTCGGATCAGGGCTGGGGAGAAGCGGGATTTTTAAACCTCTTCCGGAGTAGCCTCCAATGGTATCTTTCTCTTTCGTAAGTCTTTCTGCTGATGGGCTGCAAATCGTTCGAGAGCCGTGACTGTTTTACGAAGTAGGGAGACCGTGCTCTTCAATAACCGGACATCCCGACCCAATGGAACTGAGGTTTTACGCATTTCTCTTTTTGCCAAACGTACAATTTCAGATTTGATAGTCACCTCCAACTTGCCCATGCTTTCCTCCTATCAGTTAGGTTTTGAGCTTTATCTATGAAGTCCATAAAACATTGACGGTTCTTGGCTCTTCCCTACGAAGCCATATCTTATAGGTTAAAGGATGGTAGTGCCAAAGTTTCGATCAGAGCTTATCAGATTGGGACAGATCGGTCAACAAGGAGGATACGAGGAAGCTGCAAATATTTTTTATCCTTGCTTTTAAATACCTTTTCCTTTTATATTCTGATACCTAAATATTATTATTCAAAAGGAGGGAATATGGCAGCATCAAAGAAGCCCATTACAAAGAACCAGATTGTTACTCACTTTGCTGAGAAGTTTGAACTCTCTAAGAAGACTGCTTTTTCAATCATTGATGAGATGGCAGCGTTGGCAGTCGCTGAGACCAAGAAGGCTGGAGCCTTCACATTCCCCGGAATCGGCAAACTTGTCCTTGTTAAGCGCAAAGCTCGTGTGGGAAGAAATCCAGCCACGGGTGAACAAATCAAGATTCCAGCCAAGACTGTGGTGAAGATGCGTGTCGCCAAGGCTTGCAAGGAAGCAATCGTTCCTCCGAAGAAGTAATTCAGTTAGGTAGGCGGAAGGTGGGCAGACGATTTCCGCTAAGTTACCTTGATAGGAATCCCTACAAGAGGATTCCGATTGCAATTATTTTCCAATTGTAAATCGATTGACAGACTTATTATCCTGTAATATAAAAATACCGTTTTTCCTTAATTTAGTTGACAGGCTATCCTTGATGTGAGTTGTTGTTGCTGATTTTCTTAGTCGAATCGATCAAAGTTTGGAGCATTCAAGTAATGTCATTAAGGCTCATGAAGATATACTAAATGCAATCATGGAGAATAAAAGGGAGAAAGGTGTCTCTTTGCTTGAGAATCATTTGTTTGAAGTAAAAAATAGACTTACCGCCTTTAATGCTCAACAGAAAGGATAGCACAGATACTTAGATACAAAAAATACTTTCTTCTAAATTTCATTCTGCGAGGGAGCTCAATTCATGATTATCGACATTCATAACCATTTATATCCGATAAAACTTTTTGAAGAAATTGAGAAAAGAAAATTCTCTAACCAGAATCTTGCGATAAAAAAAGATTCTATGAATCGTAGGGTAATTGTCCATAAAGGAACTCAAGTTGTCACTATCACAGAACCTATGACTAATGTGGATATAAGGTTGAAGGATATGGAAGAAGCTGGAGTAGACATCCAAGCCCTTTCACTTTCCATTCCCGGAGTGGATTTCTTGGAGCCTAAAGAGGGGTTGGAATATGCACAAATTTCGAATGATGGTATCGCTGATGTCTGTAAACGATATCCAGATCATTTTATAGGAATTGCAAGTGTCCCATTAAAAAATTCAGAAATGGCTATCCGAGAAATGATTAGATCTGTCAAGGAACTAGGGATGAAAGGTATATGTATAGGTTCCAATATCAATGGGATTTTTATAGATGATAAAAGATTCGAACCATTTTTCTCAGAAGTCGAAAAACTAGCAATCCCAATTTTCATTCATCCAATGACACCACCCGGAAATGAGTCAATGAATGATTATCGTTTAGCCCCTATGATTGGTTATGAAATGGATCTTTGTCTTGCAGTAGCTCGGATCGTTTTTAGTGGTCTAATGGAACGATATCCCAAACTTAAATTTATTATCGCTCACTTAGGGGGCGCCATACCATATCTCATAGGCAGAATTGAGAATTGCTATAATGCATACCCGGAATGCAGGGAAAAGATCTCCAAGAATCCATTAATGTATCTTCAAGAAATGTATTTCGATACGGTGTCATTTTATGAACCTGCACTGATGTGTGCTTATGCTTTTACAAAGGCAGATAAATTAGTTATGGGTTCTGATTATCCTCATGTAATCGGTGACATTCGTAGGTCAGTAACTTCTATAAAGGATCTCTTAATACCAGAGATGGACAAAACAAAGATTTTGGGAGAAAATGTTGTGGAATTATTAAATTTAATTTAAAAAGAATATTACACACCAATAATCCCAGGTAAAAATATCTGGGAAAACTCGCAAATCGAAATTGAAATTTATTAGGATGTATTCAAATAAACTAAAGGGGGTAATAAATATGTCTCGGTCCACAAATACTCTACTAAAGTCATCTTTCTGGGTAAGTTTGATTATTACTGGATTTTTGGTCGGAAACGGTTTAGCACAAGAAACATATCCTAGTAAGCCAATCACGATGATTTGTGGTTGGGGGGCAGGAGGGATGCTGGATGTTATGACTAGAACTATCTCACAGGCTGCAGAAAAAGAGATAGGCCAACCCATTATCGTTGAGAATAAAGTTGGAGCAGGTGGAGTAATCGCAAAAAATTATGTTTGTAAATCAAAACCCGACGGTTATACATTGGGAACAACAGTAACAAGCACTTACATTGTACAACCTCACACAAGGAAAACTCCGTACGATCCTATGACAGATATTGCCGATATTATGACATTTGCCAAATATAATAATGCCTTAGCTGTGAGAGTTGACGCTCCTTTGAATAGTTACGAAGACGTTATTGCTTATGCCAAAAAATATCCTGGTAAGTTTACTTACGCGACTGCAGGAGTGGGCACCCTTCCACATATTGTTGCCGAACGGATGGCTATGAAAGAGGGGTTTAAATGGACACATGTCCCATTTAAATCAGGACCGGAGGGAGTAGGCGCGGTTTTAGGAGGCCATGTTGATGGGGTCTTCATGGGATCTGCCGATATTGTTCCCCATGTAAAAGCAAATAAATTAAAGGTGCTATTAATAACTAGCGACACGCGGTGGCCAAGTGTTCCCAATATTTCAACTATCTTAGAAAAGGGGTATGATTTCTATCATATGTCATTTATCTCTATTTATGGGCAAAAAGATTTACCAGAACCTATTAGACAAAAGCTTGAGCAGGCATTTAAAAATGCAATGAAAGATCCTAATTTTGTTGAGAGGATCAATAACTTCCAATTAGAAACAGCCTACTTGAGTGGAAAAGAATACTCAGCCAAATGGAGATCTGATTATCCTGAAATGGGAAAAATATTAAATGCGTTAGGGCTCATACAAAAATAAATTATAAAGAGTTTATATTCGTTACAAAATGTTTAAACGATCTTCTTCAGAGAAGAGGAGCAAAAAGTATATAATTTAATGAAAAGATATGATTTTGTAGGTGGATTGGTGTGGATGTTTTTGGGTATTTGTTTATGCATAGGATCCATAAGGCTATCATTGGGAGGATTCAGTAACCCTGGTCCCGGCTTCTTACCATTTCTCGCCGGAGGTCTATTAGGGATTCTAGGATTTGCCTTAATATGGTCAAACTATTTAAGGGGATTAAAAAAAGATGAAGAAGTCACAAAGATATTGCCAAAGGACAATAGGAAAAAACTCATCATCCCTTTTCTAACCTTATTGATCTTATTTGTTTACGTTTTGTTAATAGAATTATTAGGATTTTTATTCTCAACTTTCATATTTTTGTTTTTTTTGTTTAAGCTTACACAGCCTCAAAAGTGGGTTATTCCCTTAATTTTATCTATAATGACGGTAATCTTAAGTCATCTTGTTTTTTCTGTATGGCTTCGATGTCAATTTCCTAAAGGGATATTCCGATTCTAAAACAATAATTCTTATGACCGGATTCCTGGAAAATTTATCCATAGGATATCAAGCCGTTTTCCAAACCTATAACTTACTCTTTTGTTTTGTAGGAGTTTTAATAGGGACCTTGATCGGTGTTCTTCCGGGAATTGGCCCAGTTGGAACCATATCATTACTTTTACCCATTACATATGGAATCAGTCCGGTCTCCGCTATCATTATGTTGTCAGGAATTTATTATGGAGCTCAGTATGGAGGATCAACAACTTCTATTTTGGTCAATATACCTGGAGAGGCTACATCCGTAGTGACATGTCTAGATGGATATCAAATGGCCCGTCAGGGCCGAGCGGGTCCTGCCCTTGGAATAGCTGCCTTTGGTTCCTTTATTGCAGGGACTATTGGAACAATAATCTTGATGTTTGTTGCAGAACCTTTATCAAAGGTAGCTATCAAATTTGGTCCTCCTGAATATTTTTCATTGATAGTTCTTGCAATGATCCTTTTGGCGTATTTAACTAGTGGTTCTAAGACAAAGGGGATCATAATGGCGGTTTTTGGAGTTTGTTTGAGCCAAATTGGGATTGATATTATTACAGGAAGAGTTAGATTTACTTTCGGGATAATTAATTTCGAAGATGGTCTAGGATTGGTTCCGTTGGTTATGGGACTTTTTGGTGTAGGAGAAGTTTTGGTAAACCTTGAAGAATTAGGGACTGTCGAGATTTTAAAAGGAAAGATTAAGGGGCTTTTGCCAAATTTGAAGGATTGGATGGATTCTATAGGTGCTATTATTCGTGGGACCTTTTTAGGTTTCTTTCTAGGAGTACTTCCGGGTGGAGGGGCGATTATTTCAACATTTATGTCTTATGCATTAGAAAAGAAAATATCAAAACATCCAGAGAAGTTCGGGACAGGGGTTATAGAGGGCGTGGCGGGTCCAGAAAGTGCAAACAATGCAGCGACATCAGGGGCTTTTATTCCACTTTTTACATTGGGCCTTCCATCTAATGCAATCACAGCTTTACTTTTAGGGGCTTTAATGATACATGGATTGCAGCCGGGCCCCTTCTTGATCAACAAACATCCAGATATATTCTGGGGGACTATAATGAGCATGTATATCGGAAATGTGTTTTTACTCATTTTGAACCTTCCCTTAATTGGTCTCTGGGTGAAACTGCTTCAGGTCCCTTACAAGATACTTTTCCCTTTCCTTCTACTTTTTTCAGTTATTGGATCGTATAGCGTTGATAATAGGACTTTTGATGTACTTGTCATGCTCATCTTTGGAATTTTTGGCTATCTGTTCAGAAAGTATGGTTACGAATCTGCGCCCTTGGTGCTAGCTTTTGTATTAGGCCCTATGTTTGAGAACGCTCTGCGCCAATCTCTTCTTATATCAATGGGTAGCGGATTAATATTTATCACACGACCAATTTCAGCTGGTTTCTTGATTACTGCGGTATTACTTTTATTGTCGCCTATCTTTTTTAAAATACGCCTGACTTTCATAAAAAATAAATAGGAAGGAGAATATCCTATGGCTATTGAAGGATGTGGAGCTTCAGCTTTTATTATTTGGAAAGATGAGACCTGTTCAGAGATTAATGAGGAGGGAACTAGAAGTAACTTTCGAAGGCTTGTTGATGAGATCGGGGATTGGGGATTCCTTGCTGTCGGAGGTGTTGAGGCAGAAGTAGATACGACAACTCGCGAAGAGAAGAAGAAAATCATCAGGATGGCGGTTGAGGAGGCAAATGGGAGGGTTCCTGTTTTCTGTGGCGTCCATTCAGATTCTCTGTGGGAACAGATAGAAATGGCTAAAGAGGGAAAAGAATTAGGTGCAAATGGGGTCTTATTTCATCCCTGTAGTCTTTTCCCTGGGTATACAGCCCCATGGAATGAAGAGTATATTATTGAGCATTTAAAAAGGTTTGATAGAGAAGTGAATTTGCCAATTGTACTCTTTGGAAGTCCTCCTGGTGGATCTGTACAGGGTCATAATACAGTGATGCCGGAAACGTACAAAAAGGCGGCTCAAAAAATCAAAAACATTCAGGCCTGGAAAGTATCTGCTGGAGGCAATTTAACCAGTTTTTTTAAGGCTTATGAGATTATGAAAGATACGCAGGTAAATACTGTGCCTGCGGGTAGTTCGGAACCGCAGCTTTTTATCACTCACGCCATGGGATGGGCAAGGGGTGTGGTTAGTGGGGGCTCTAATGCTGCTGCTATTTGGGAGATCGAAATGATGCAAAAAGCAATAGCAGGTAAAATTAATGAGGCGAAAGCACTTGCATCCAGGCTTAAACAAATATTCGATGTCGTTTACGGCATTCTCCCGGGATTAGCATTTCCTGGTTTTGTTGAGAGATATAAGTTGCATGCATGGCTTGCGGGTTTATTACCTGAGATGCGGATGAGATATCCCCGACTCCCGAGACCGAAAGTCGAGGTTGAACTGTTATATCAGGGAATGAAGAAATCAGGATTGTATGGAAAGAAAATTTTAATAGAAGCTGAGAAAAAAGTGAGGGCGTACGATAGGGCAAAATTATTGAAAGTGAAACAAAAACCTCCAGTACTGAAGTAATCCTTGTAAGGTAATTAATGATGTGAGCACTGAGTAAAACTAATTTAAAATCAACAAAAGATTATTGGTGGGTCCCTCTTTAGAGAAAGGTTAAAAATTAGGAAGTTATAGGTCATTGGAGAAGAAATATGATTATCGATGTCCACACTCACATATTCGAGTCTTTGGATGTTTTTCAGAAGTCGTTTCTAGATAACTTTAGAGCCCACAAAAGGGTTCAACTGGGGAATGAAGGGTATAAAAACTGGGAAGCGGTCTTTGAGGGCAGGATTGAAACTCTGATTAAAGACATGGATGAAGCAGGCGTGGATAAATCTATTGTCTTACCAGCGTACCCTTCTCCTGCATATGGAGATGATCCACCGAAAATATCCATATGGAGATGTAACGAATATGGAGCAGAGGCCCAACGAAAATATCCAGATCGAATCATAAGTTTTGTCCGCATTGATCCTCTAAGGAAAGATGCACTGGAGCTATTGGTAAAAGCAGTAACAGAATGGGGTTTGAAGGGAGTGAAGATCCACCCAACTATCCCATTGGATAATATTGCTTTTCAGCCGTTATTGAACAAAATAAATGAGCTTGAGATTCCAGTTTTGATTCATATGGGTGTAGATCCAGCTCCGTTTCTTGCAAAACACGGGGACCCATTATTTTTGGATGAGTTGGCATTAAGATTTCCTAAAATGAAGATAGTAGCTGCCCATCATGCGAGGGGATTCGAAGACCTTCTTACGGCGGTTATGCTTAATCGAGGAGAGAGAATCTATTCTGATCTGGCATTATGGCAGCATGAGTATGCTTTCAGCCATTGGCGATTCATCATGAAAATGAGATATTTCATGGATCGAATCCCAAGACTTGTTCTAATGGGGAGTGATTGGCCATTTACAAAAACAGCCCCTCCCCTTTCTCACAAGGAATGGTTTGAAGCGATTAAAAATCTAAAAATTCCAGCACAGGTTCTCCAATTGGGTTTGGGAATAAGAGATTTTTCAGATGAAGAAAAAAATATGATTTTAGGTGAAAATGCGAGGACTTTGCTAAATCTATAAGTATTCATTGCACTTTAATAAAAATATAAAAAGAGAAATCCTAATAAAAGCTTATTGTTATTAATAATCGTCAGTAATTTTATAATTCGGAAAGGGAAAATGGTATGAAAGGACGCCTCCCGCAAAAATGGGACTTTGAAACTGACGTTACTGTCATAGGAGCAGGAGCGGCAGGTCCAACGGTTGCGATATCGGCTCATTCTGTAGGAGCAAAAGTCCTGATTTTGGAAAAGATGCCTCAACCCAGTGGTGATATGAGGATTTCTGGGGGTTGCGTATATGCTGCTGGTACATCGATTCAAAGAACACTTAAGATTAAAGACTCACCAGAGAGAATGATTAAGCTGTATACTGCCGCCTGCCCAACTGCTAATAGAATAGAAAAAGAAAAGATGGAGGTCATTGCCTATGGCTCAGCTGACTCGATTGAATGGCTTAAAAGTTTAGGGGTGAAATTCCCTGCGAAATTGGGAACACCGGGGGTTACATACGGCGGTCTAGAGTTACTCCCAGAATATGCTGCTGCAGTTACCCCCATTCCTGGAGCCCATGCCTGCGAGGGAAGTGGAAAAGTAATGCAAAATATCTTAATGGACAAAGTGAAAGAGAATGGCATTAGAGTTCTGGTAGACACAAGGGCACGGGAATTAATAGCAAATTCAAGAGGAAGAATCATTGGTGTTATAGCTGAAAATAATGGAAGGAGAATGCATATTCAAGCCAGTAGAAGTGTAGTCATATGTAGTGGTCACTTCGCGCATAGTAAGAAATTAGTAGAGACATATATTCCCGAGTACCGACATTTTCCAACATTTACAGCTGACGGGTTGACAGGTGATGGTTTGATAATGGCAATGGAGCATGGTGCCGCTGTAGCTAATATTAGTGACTGCCGAGTAAATATAGGATTACCATTGAGCCGGGAAAAAGCGTTATTAATTTCTCGCTGGATTCCTTGCATCCTGGTTAATAGAGCAGGAAAACGTTTTATTAATGACCACGCAGGCTATGGGCCCTTAGCGAAAGCTATTCTTGAGCAAGAAGGCAGCATGTGTTTTGTAATCTTTGACGATCGAGCAAGAAAGACTCGGCCTGGAGATATTCTTCATCCCTCTCTCAGTAAAGATCTAAGCCTTGAGATTGAGAAGGGGTTTATAAAAACAGCTACCACGATTGGAGACTTGGCAAAAAAAATTGGGACAAATGCAACGGCACTAGAAACGACATTAAGCAAGTATAACGAGAATGCAAGGTTAGGAAAAGACCCAGAATTTGGTTCTCTCCATTTTGTAGAACCAATATGTAATCCTCCTTTTTACGGTATCAAGGGTGTTCCGGCCATCGGGTCACCCACTGGAGGGCTAGTGACAAACCTTCAAGGTCAGGTGATGGATGTATTTGGAAAAGTGATCCCAAATTTGTATGCTGTCGGCACGGTGACAAGTATTTACCCAGGTTACCCTGGATCTGGATCCCATTTCGCTAATATTTTTGTTTTTGGCCGAATGATTGGTAGAAACGCTGCACAGTAGTCACCCCTGAGAAAAACAAGAATTGAGACTTATATTATGTTTTGTTCTATCAGTTTGGGCTTGAATGAAAAGGTAACTGTTTGTAATGGGACCTTTTGGTCAAAATATTTTAAGGCCATTCCTAAAGCTCTAATTTTATCTTCAATCGTAGCTTTGGAATTGATTATTAATACATACTCGCCTTTTAACAGGCACAAACCCCCAACTACATTGACTGAATCTTCATCCTGTTTTATGGCTTCATGGCGGATATGTACGCCGAATCTTTTTATCAATTCCTCAAGCTGTTCTATGATGGTATTCTCATCCATACTGGGAGTTTCCTTAAAGAATCAACCTGCCATCGGATAGCTTCAATTTCAATCGGAGTGTACTAAATCAGGGATAGAGTGTCAATTGAGAATTAATGGGTGAGTCTATATCTATACCCTTGAGATTAAACCAGTTTTAGGTCAGTAAAAGTGAGGTGACTTTGGGTATTTCCTTTTGAATTTGAATAAACAATTTCTCTTGCATCTTTTGCCAAGGGTGCCTTTCTCAGAACATTGGTTGTTAATTCAAAATCTCAGGAATTATCTAAGCTCAAACGTAAAAGTACTGAGCATCTGACGAGACTCACGGCTTCTGTTCAGTCTCCTCTCTTGTATTTTGGTATTCTGAAAGGTCCAGTTGGCGGATAATCCGATTCACTCGCTCCCTTGTAGCCTTTTGGAATAATAGGTAAAAGAAGATATGAAGGTTGATTTTTAGTGCTGAAAATGGTGTGTTTTACATTTGCCATATGAGGCAGATGATACCACAAAGCTTGAACCTGGTCTTGTCCACAAATTTCAATCCGTATTTTATGGCCTGTAAGAAAAACATTGGAAGTCATCCTAAGGTCAGCCGCATAAAGAATTACTTCACCTGGTTTAATAGGGAGACTTCTAGTGTGTTGATGGTAAGGAGCATAAGGTCTCGACTTGCTCTTATCAAGCTCATAATGTGAAGCTTTGAGCCAACCCTCTGCGACACATCTCTCAGCACCATCCACATCGATATCTTTAATTTTTAAATACCAATCTGTATCATTTGTTACGGGTTTTAAATTTTCCATCTCTGAAGCTTTCCAAGTTCTCGCTTGAACCCCCTTGCTTTCTATCGTTGCATACCAGTAAAGAGCAATTGGCCCTGTTACTTCAATATTCTCAGGTAGCGGTTCCGTTTCATAAACAGCTTTTGGTACTGGATCAGCCTTAGCAAGAACATCAGCTGAGCGGAATCCCTGAGAAGGATTGGCCCAAGGATCACTAGTAAAAATTTGAGGTTCCTCTTTAGCATTTGGAGCCTGAGTAGACAACCTTCCTCTTCCCCTAAGATAAAATTTCGTCCACTGGGTCACCTTAAGGGGCCACTCATTTTCATATCGCCATCGGTTTACCCCTTGAACAAATAGGAGTATTGGTGGTTCATCCATCATTCCTGTATCCAGATCTTTTAACCAATGATCATACCACCTTAGACATACATCTTGAACTTCATGAAATGGACGGTCCATTCCTCCATAGTTATCTGAGGGAACAACTAACATCTTTTTATTCCTTTTTGGTGCAGCGATTTTTTCAAAAGCATCAAAGTCTCCTGGCATATGGAGGACCCAACCATTCCATCTAGTCCCCAAGAAACTTGGAATTTTTATCTTATTGTACCTAGTGTAAGGGGATATTCGATGATAGTATGGTCCATCATATGGATGTAACATTAAATCAAATACTATAGGATTCATCTCAGGGCAGGTGGTTATTAGATAAAGATAAGGAGTACATCTTATGTCAGGGTTGTTCTGTAATTCTTTTATCTTTTTCTCTAGTTCCTGCCCTGTAAATTCTTTCAAGCTTGTGGCTTTTGGCTTACTTCGTACTGGCATAAGACCCCATAGATGAAGTGGAAATAGACAGCAGAAGATGCCACCATGAAAATAGAAATGGCGATAATAATCGGTTAACCCTTCAAAAGGAAATATTGCTCTGAGATGCGGTGGTTGCTCGGCAGCAATATGGTTTTGAGTCATTGCAAAGGCAGACATTCCTACCATTCCTACATTGCCGTTGCACCAGGGTTGGTCGGCAATCCACTCAATAAGGTCATACCCGTCCTTTGCCCAGTCTCCATTAAACTCCCCCTCTGACTTACCTACTCCTCTAGCGTCGGGTATAACCTGTACATATCCCCTAGGGACATAATACCACTGCTCACCACACTCATGTCCTCCTGTTCCTCTTATATAGTCTGATGGCTGGAACCTAGGGTTAGTTGGAAGTTTTTCCGATTCCTTACCATACCATGAACATGAAACTAATGCCGGAAATTTCCCTTTCCCTTTAGGGCGGTATATGTCAACAGACAAACATATACCATCTCGCATTGGAACCGACACGTCCTCTTCGATCACGACATCATATTTAGGCTGAGACACTAGTTCATGCCAATCTTTTTTCGTTTTCATAAGTTCTTTCTCCATTTCAATAAGTTTTTATTTATTTTTAAAATTATTCCCTGCTTAATACTACTTCGTTAAGTTGAAAATGGTAAACCAGTATTATCAAGGGTTTCTGGGTCATTTCATGGCGAAATGAGAAGGAACGCTAAAAACTTGATTAAAGCCCGTAAAATAAAGCGGTTTCATGATTTTTTTCGAATCGATTTAACTTAAGTAGTATTAAATGCCTAATGAAGTTAGTAGTAACTCATATTAATATACACAAATCAAAAAGTTTATGGTTATGAAAATCACGATCCCGGGGAACAGTTTCAAGTAAAATCATAAATCTATCTGAGGAGCCTTTGAAAACTGGATGGCCACTCTGTTCGTCGGTTCCCGTATACCGCAGTGGATGACGCTACCCGAATCAGTACATTAAAGGTCTATCAGCGGCACAGTTAAAGAAAATGCCATTAATTTTATTGAATATGTGGTTACAAAGTTTCCTTTCCGAATTCATACGATCCTAACAGATAATAGTCATGAATTCCAGGTTAGGATGTATTGGCATGTCGGGGATCTGAGTATTCTGAATATCTATAATCGACCTTACATGCTAACGCTTAATGGGAAGGAAGAACGTCCTCATAGTACGGATAAGGTAGATTTTTGTCAGTTTTTACGTATACAGGCGATGTAGATTTAAATCAAGAGGTTTCGGAGTGGGAATGGTATTTAAATTTCATCGCCTCCTCGGTGCCCTTCGAGGGCGAATGCATTATGCAGCGCTTCGGGACAGATTAAGAGTCTCAACTCAAGTCCGTCTTCAAACACATTAGGTTCGATTTGTCGTACTTCATCACCCCCGATAACCATATTTGGTCCAATTTCCCAGAACCTTCTCCTGAATTTCTTTGGGCCATAGGACATCAAAAGATGCTTTCACAGGAATTAACTCTTTAGGCCAGTCCTTGGGCCACGTACAATCGAATAAGACATACGCTGCTTTTGAATTTCTTTTCTCCTGCTCATCCAAAAAAGGAAGTAGGGGTTGACCAGGAGCGTTGGGCTCTAGGTGTATTCCCTTGTAGGGGTGACATCTCGTGGTTAGTACCCATATTACTTGGTCTATTTGCGTAACATCTATATCGTCTTCAACTATTACCAAATAATAGCACGCTCTTCCCCATCCCATACTCCCCCAAATAGCACGGGCCAATTGATGGGTATACATGGGATAAGGAACCTTTGTTGAAACAATTGTCAAATGACCGACACCTTCCGGAGGGCAATATACCATATTCACTGGAAACTTCATCCTACGGAGTTCATCTAATATCTCTGCGGCTTTTGTCAGAGGCATAGTGACTGCCTCATCATCAACTGGGACACCTGGACAGGATACAGTTAAAATCGGATCGTTCCTGTGAGTTATGGCCTTTACATGATATATTGGTCTTGGTGCTCTTTCGCTTACTCTGTAGCCAGTGTACTCTCCAAAAGGCCCTTCCTCCTTTCTTTCGTTTGGCAAGATGATACCTTCCAGTACGATTTCCGAATAAGCTGGGACTTCCAAGTCAACCGTTTCGCAATGGACAAGCTCTAATGGTTCACCCCGTATTCCCCCCACAACATCGCATTCATTAACGTCTGGGGGTATTCGAGTTCCTGCAATAATAGGTGACACAGGCTCTGTTCCTATTGCAATGGCAAATTCCATCGGCTGATTTCTCTCCTCATACTTTTGAAATTGGAAGCCAATATGCTGAAACGGAAAAATGAGCCCTCCTAGTGTCTTTCGATCATGTACCATCACCCGATACATACCCCAATTAACCCAATCTGAATCTGGATCTTTGGTAATCACTAAATGCCAAGTTCCAATATAACGTCCCCCATCTCCCTGATGAAGGAAGGGTACGGGAAACTCTAAAACATCTACATCATCGCCGATGTGGATGTTTTCTTTACATGGACCAGTAGAGACTGGTTTAGGTTTTATTAGCGATTTCTTCCTTCGAATATATTCATCAATAATTGTTTTAACGGAAGCAGTAGGATTTATCCCAAGTGAAATAGCAAGACGTTTATAAGTACCTCCTGGTGAATTACTCAAACCAATAGGAGCTCCCAATATCCTATATCCGTTAGGATACCCCTTTATTTTCATAAAAAAGGGGGCGGGGGCCCTTAGATCATAAGACCTTCGAATTATCGCCCCCACTTCTAGATTCCAATCCACCTCTAACTCTATTCGTTGGATTTCCCCTTCCCTTTCCAGATGGGTGATGTAATCTCTTAGATCTTTAATAGGCATTTCATTATTCTCCTTTAATAATTTATGTAAGAATTTAAGTCAGTTCTTATTTTACTTCTTTAGCTTAGCGAGAATGGCACCTCTAATATTCTTTTATACGGCTACTATTGTAATTATTTGTCTTACTTCAAATAGAATTCAAAACGATGGTTTAAAAAAATAATAGGTTAAAGGGCAATCAAAAAACTATAAGTACTCATTAAACAATGAACCTAGAATTTAACCGATATATTTTCATACAATAATTTGCCTTTTGACTTCTTCTAGTTGTTTATCTTAAAAAATTCTACTTATTTTCCTGTTAATTGCGAGACAGACCTGTTGCTTTCACCTCCTAATACTTTAATTCAATTGATGCCAAAATAAGCCTTTCTAACTCGGTCATCGTTTGCAAGAATTTTTGATTTCCCCTCAAGGATTATCTTGCCTCTTTCTAGTAAATAAATCCTATCGGAAAGGCCGAAAGCCATACGAGCATTTTGCTCTACCAAAATAATACTCACCCCAGTCTCGTTAATGTTCCTAATTATTCTTGCTACCTCAGCTGCCACTATAGGTGATAATCCAAGACTTGGCTCATCCAATAAAAGTAATTTTGGTTTAGTCATCAGGGCGCGGCCTATAGCTAGCATCTGCTGCTCTCCGCCACTGAGGCTACCAGCCAGTTGCATATTCCTTGTTTGTAAAACGGGAAATCGCTCATAAACACCCTCCAAATCCCTTTTAATTTCCATTCTGCCTTTACGTAAGAAAGCGCCTAGAAGCAAATTGTCTATCACTTTCATAGAGTAAAAAATCCTTCTCCCCTCGGGACAATAAGCAACTCCTAACCCAACAATTTTATGAGCCGGGAAGCCATCTATCCTTTGCTCATGAAACCATATCTCACACGAGGTTGCCTTTTTTAGCCCAGAGATAGTATTCAGGATGGTGGACTTGCCAGCCCCATTCGATCCTATAAGCCCTAATATCTCCCCGTGCTCAGCGGTCATAGAAATACCCTTTATTACTTCTACCATACCATAATATACTTTAAGATCTTTGATCTCAAGTATCATGAGTTCGTTACTCTCCCTTTCCCAAATAGGCTTCAATCACCTTTTCATTTTCTCTTATTTCATCGGGAGAACCTTCGGCAATCTTCTTCCCATAGTCAAGTACCGTAATTCTTTCGCATAGATTCATTACAGCTGGCATGTCGTGTTCCACTACTAATATGGTAATACCTTTATCCCGTGCCTTCTGAATTAGCTTTACCATGTTCATTGTTTCTTCTGGATTCATACCTGCTACTGGTTCATCTAACATTAACAAAGTGGGCTCGGCGGCCAAAGCTATACAGAACGCAAGAATTCGTTGGTGTCCGTAAGGTAGGTTTTTCGCTAATTTATCCTTTAGTGGACTTATCTTCAAAAATTCTAGCAGTTCCAGAGTTCTCAGTCTACAAATATTATCGTCCTTCCTAGCTGCTGACGTATGGAAGAATTGACGTACTAGCCCAGCTTTATAATTTTTATGGTACCCTATATTTACATTCTCATATACTGTTAAATCCAAAAAAAGGTTCGTTAACTGAAAGGTTCTTCCTATTCCTTTTTTAACTCTCCAATGCACTGGTAGGTTAGTTATATCCTCCCCCTTGAATATCACATTACCGCTCGTTGGGAGAAAGATACCACTAATCACATTGAAAAGGGTTGTCTTACCAGCACCATTAGGGCCTATTATCCCATGAATTTCTGAATTGTTGGCTTCAAAGTCTAATCCATCGATAGCAGCTACCCCACCAAAATATTTACTTAGCTTTCTAATTTCTAATAACGCCACGGCTAAATCCTTAAATTGTTCTTTTATAAGCCACGTGTAATATCCTTCCGGAATATACTCATTAATCCCTTACGAAAGAAGAGGGCACACAATATTATCATTAAACCCACAAATATTAACTCATATCTGTCTGTAATGCGCAATAGTTCTGGAACTGCATTCATTATTATCGAACCGATGATTGGTCCAGAAATAACAAAGTGAAGACCACCAACAACAGCATTAATAGGGATTTGAAGTGACCTAATTATCCCGAATGTGTTTGGCACTAAGTAGCATGAGTAGTGAGCATACAAACTACCGGATAAACCTGCCGTGAAACTCGCCGCAATATACGCTATCATACGGTAATTAAATAAATTTATACCCAAAGATGCTGCAAGGTCGCTAGATTGACCAATTGCTGTCCAGGCTTTACCAATAGGAGACTTATATAATGCAATAAAAATGATCACGCACACCGAAACTAAACCAAGCCCAAGATAATAGTAAGAAACTTTACTTACGAAAACAAATGAGCCAATAGCAGGTCGCGGAATACCTATAATTCCATCCCAACCACCCAACGCAGGAATTTGCCCTATCACCTCAACAAATATCTCTGAGATAACAATGCTTATCATGAGAAAAGTTACCCAGCCAGCCCTAACAGTTAATAAGCCCAAGAGAAACGCAAAAAGGCCTGTTCCTATACCGGCTAATGGTAAACAATACCAAAAATTCAAACCATACCTCGTTGATAGTAAACCTGAAATATAAGCTCCTACACCCATGAATGCTGCTGAACAAAAAGTTAATAATCTCACATTATATTGTGCCACAAAACCTATCACTATAATACTTTCCAAGCAGGAAAGAATAATTATGTGCATCAAATACTGATTCCTAATGATAAACGGCAGGAGTAATAGGATCAAACACGCAATAGAAATAGCAATCAGCTTTTGAACTCTTGAAAACTGCATCTATAGTGTCCTCTTAAATTCAACACCCCATATTCCCCAAGGCTTGATATACATAAAAATTGCTACTATTATCATCAAAAGTATAAAATCTAAGGTTCCAAGAAAGTAGTATCCGAAACTTTTTATTAAACCAAATAACAGTCCTATAATTACAGCTCCTTTTATACTACCATGGCCTGCTACAACCACAATAGATAAGAATATAAGAGTCATTGGGTTCCCCATATGTGCCTGAGCAGTGAGGTGAGGTACAATTATCGCCCCAGCTATTCCTGCCATAGCGGAACCTAAAAACATAGCAATTGAAAACATCTTTCCAGTGTTTATTCCTTGGAGTTCAGCTGCAGCCTGATCTATAGTAGTAGCTTCCAATGCCTTCCCTATCTTAGTTCTTAAAAAGAAATATAAAGTTAACATTACTCCAAGGCTAATTATTACAATTGCTATTTTTTCAAGCGAAATCGCCACACTATCTATGCTTAATTGACCTCTAAAAACAGTCGGTAATATGATATCTTTTTCCCCAACAGTTACTATAACGCAATTAACCAATATCAATCCCAAACCTATAGAAGCAGCTACGGTCAGAAACACATCAAAGTATAAAGGCTTAAAAATAAGGTGCCAGGTTATTACACCGAATAAGCCTAATGCTAAACCAGCTATAATTAAACTTAAAGTCCAATGAAAGCCCAAGGCAATGAGTCCTCCATAAAAAAAGGCCCCAAGCATATATAAATGTCCATGGGCAAAATTTAATACCCTTGCAGTACCATAGACCAGTGTAAATCCTGTAGCCATTAAGATATAGATAGATCCCATCACTAAACCGCTCAAAACTAACTGGATGAACACCTGAGCGTCCATAATATTTCCCTTTCAAACGCTTAGTGGCACCTTATGTTATCTAATGTATTGATTCATAAATAACTTAACATATATAGAGATTCTTCAAATAATGTTAAGCATGAGCAGAACGACAACTCCCATTGTATTGGTTCTAGAAGAACAAGCCACGTTGGATGCATGGGTGCGTGGTCGAAATCTCCTATATTGAAAAGTAGTTCGAGCCAGGATTATCACCATGGTAGCCGATGGGGTCTTGAATCAAGATATCGCTAATGCCTTGAGTGTATCGAGGCCGACCGTTCAGCTTTGGCGAGAGCGTTTTTTGGCTCTGCGTCTGACAGGGTTGGAAAAGGACGCCCCTCGTCCGGGTCGTGAGCCGAGAGTGTCGTTGAGAAAGATCCGGGCGGTGGGTGTGGAGGCTACCTTGCACAGCCCGCCTCCTAACGCAACCCATTGGAGCACACGGAGCATGGCGAAAGCACAAGGTCTTAGACAAGCCACGGTTTATCGCATCTGAAAGCAACATAATCTCAAACCCCATCTGGTCACAACGTTTAAGCTCGGCCGTGACAAGTATTTTGTTGAGAAGCTGCAGGACGTGGTGGGTCTTTATCTGAACCCTCCAGATAAAGCCTTGGTTTTGTGTGTGGATGAAAAGAGCCAAATCCAAGCTCTGGACCGAACCCAGCGGGGATTGCCGATGAAGAAGGGACGCTGCGGGGGGCCAACGTACGATTACAAACGCAATGGGACAACCACATTGTTTGCGGCCCTTAGCATGCTCGATGGGAAAGTGATCGGTGACTGTATGCGACGGCATCGGCATCAAGAGTTTATTCGTTTTCTTAAGAAAATAGATAACGAAACTCCAGTGGGGATTGACTTGCATTTGACCGTGGACAATTACGGAACTCACAAACATCCTCATGTAAAATCTTGGCTTCGACGTCATCTTCGGTTCCAAATCCATTTTACTCCAACGTCGAGTTCCTGGTTGAAACTGGTGGAACGTTGGTTTCGAGAGATTACCGATAAGCGTATCCGCCAGGGGACCTTTCAAAGTCTGCCCGATCTTATTCGGGCGATTAAAGACTATTTTGAGAATTACAACCAAAATCCTCGGGTCTTTGTATGGAGCACTCCTGTCGAACGGATTTTGGAAAAATATGCTAAATGTAAAGGAGTATTAGATTCACTACACTGGTTTAATATGAAAATCTCCAATTTAAATCCTAATATAGCTCATCCTTATTAAGAATCCTTATCTTTCGCATCCTTCTGCAACCCATTACCCCAGCCAAGACTTCGATGATACAATCATAGGATTTCTAACCAGTTCGGAGAAGAATGATATCAGATATCATTTCCCAGATGGTTCAAATCCTTAGCAGCTTGGCACCCCTTTAATTTCTCTTCCCAAGTAGCTGGTGGAAAAAATCCACAATTTCATTAACTAATTCTAATTCTTAAAAGTTTTTCTCTATTATCTATTTATTTTAATTATTGCATCTTAACTCCGTATACTTCCTCAACACACCTAATCATAAAATCTGGATCTCTTTCGAAGAGCATAACTATCTTTCCATCTTTGATCATTCCTCCACGAATCACCGTTGCGTAATCACAAAATCTATTATTATCGAGATCGGGTCGGCGGAACAATTTCACAGGGCCAATCGGTGTTGAGATCTTGAGCTCTCTATCTACAACTGCCATGACTTTATCGGGATCAATGCTATCTGCCTTCTTTACTGCTGCCAACCAAGTATACCAACATCCAGCCCATTGAAGTCCATCCGTCTCCCACTTTCCATAGTATTTCTCATAATTCTTTCGAAACTCATTGGCTTCCGCTGGTTTATTAATAACAGCGGGCAAGGTTGGGTCATATATGCCTCCGTATATACCCTCAGCTCCTTCCTTACCAACCTTTGCTATTATGCTATCTACGACTGGTTGGCTTAATATAAATGTCGAATCTAGAGTTCCTTTGTAGCCTGCTTCTCTAAGCGCTTTAACTAATTGAACATTTTCTGCTTCCACCATAATACCAATAGCATTGACATAATCTGGTTTTAAGGCGACTATTTTTGTAGCTATTCGACTAAAATCTGTTTCACCATGCTTGAAATAGATGGTAGGCAATATTGTTCTACCGAACGCTTTATGAGCCTTTTCATTGGTCGGAGCTAGTGTATGGCCGGTTTCATCATCATAAGTTACGAACATTACAGTCTTAATATCGGGTCGGGATTCTTTCAAAGCCTTTGCAAATGAAAAAGTCAGCTTAGCTGGAAAAGTATGCACGAAATATTTTATGTTTGGGCTAAGGAGTTTTTCCGAAGCTGCACCGCCAAAAATCGGTATCTTATTTGGTTCAGTAACACCTAACATGGCTAATGTAGGAGCTGACCCGAAGGTTCCCACATTGAACTTTATTTTATCCTCAAAAACTAATTTTTCAATAGCAGCTCGTCCAGCATCAGCGCTATATTTATCGTCATAGATATGATACTCAATCATATACGTCTTTCCCCCGACAGTGAGCCCACCAGCCTTATTAAGTAGGTCAGCATTCATTAGAAGGATATTTTTTAGCTGTATCCCTATTCTGGATTGAAAAGGAACTGTGGCTCCCAAATGCAATGTTTCAGCCGCCTCAATTTCAACACAAACTACCATGACAATCAAGGCTATCCCCGCTAAAGATGAACAAATTGAGAAAATGGTGGATAAGATTCTCTTTTTCATTTTTTTCTCCTTTCTTTATGTTATTAAAAATATTTTGGATAATTTGATGCCTAATACAATTCCATATTTCATGAAAGTCCGAAAACTTAACTGGTGGCGGTTTCGTTTAGCCCCGATAGGAGCTCTGATTTGAGAGATCCTATGAACTCTTCGCTTATCTGCTTGGCCTTCGCCCTAAATATTCTCTCTCCAAATGTAGATAACTTGCCCATAATGACCACGTCGGCATCATAACAAACCTCGGTCTCTTGTTGAGAAATAGCCTTAAGCGTTAATATACACTTTTGTGTGAAAGTGCCTGCCTTTTCTTTACCATTACTTTGAAAGCTTAGGTAAACAGGCGGCCTCATATCTAATATCGTTGTGGCTACTGTAAAACTGAATGATATTGGACCAACCTTTACATCAAGCATGACCTCATAATGTCTTTCATCCAACGCAACGATTTTTTTACAACCTGGAATACATTTACATAGCTTTATTGGGTCGATCAAAAAATTCCAAACACTAATGATGGAAGAATTTAAAACAATTTTCTCACCAAATTTCATTTCCTTACTCCATTTCCAAATTTCTAGAATAAATTAAAATTTGACATCTGATTAATTAGTTAATTTTGGAGTGAACGCTTCATCTGGTCAAACCTAAGTTAAATATTAAATAAGTCTTACTTGTTTTATGGGTTGTTTGGAGATCAAATGCATTCGTTGTTTTTGGACGTTTTCTCCTTTATAGCACTTAAAACCCTTTCAGGCATAAAAGGGGCTTCTTTGATCCTTGCTCCCACAGCATGATAAATTGCGTTTGCCACAGCTGGGAGCGTTGGAGTAATAACAGCTTCTCCTAGCCCCTTTGCCCCAAATGGCCCATCCATATGATAAGTTTCAACAATAACGGTCTTAACATCTTTATTCTGCGGAACGCAGAGTGCAGAAGGTATCTTGTAATCCACAAGATTCGGATTAACAATTTTGCCTTTATCTAGAAACAATTCTTCAAGCAATGCCGATCCCACCCCCTGGCTCAAGGCCGCCTCTATCTGACCTTGTACAAGCATGGGATTTATAGCTCTTCCTACGTCAGCTGCTGCAACAAATTTCGTTATTTTCACTTGCCCCGTTACTACATTAACCTCTACCTCGACGCCATGAGCTACCTGCGTATAAAACGCAACAGCTCTTCTCAAACCATTAACTGGGCATTGCCCTGTTTCTACATCTTGAGAATCCATTGCATATCTAAAAGTAGCCTTACCAAGTATTTCACCCCCTTCGGGAAGGTAACTAGGAGTAAAACCACCAGGAATGAATATATCACTTATAGGAATTGAGGTATTTTGAGACTCCTTGACAAAAATTCTGCCATTACTTATGTCTAAATCATCAGGACTCGCATTTAGTTTTTTAGATGCCAATGCAAATATTTGTCTCTTTGCATCATTACACGCTAGCCGAACAGCATTTCCCATATAGAAGGTTTGACGTTGTGATCCCGTCATTGAATCCAATGGGTTGTAGTCAGTATCCACAGGAACGACAATAATATTGTGCAAGGGCGTATCAAACTCTTCAGCCGCAATCTGAGCTAAAACAGTATTTTGGCCCTGGCCTATATCAGTACCGCTTTGTCTTATTTCTATTGTGCCGTCATCATATACTTTCACAAAACAGCATGATCCCATAAACCCACCACTACTATATTTATTTCCCAAAGCTATTCCCTTCCCTCTTTTCCACACTCCCTTACTTACTTTCTCCTCGCTTTTCCCTCCTAAATACCTCGCTACCTTATTGAGGCACTCCTCAGAACCAACACTGTGCATTCTCTCGCCAATTACGTTCGTATCACCTTCTCTCAAAATATTCTTTAACCTGATCTCCAACGGATCCATTCCTAGTTTGCTCGCTATCATATCCATATGCGATTCAATAGCAAATAAGGGCTGGGGCACACCAAAACCTCTAAAAGCACCGGCCTTAGTCTGATTAGTATAAACACCATAGGAATCAAACTTCAAGTTGGGTATTTTATACTGTCCGCTAAATGCACGGCCAACATTCCTTACGACGATTACCCCTATGCCACTATAAGCTCCCGTGTTGGCAATTGACCTAAATTCCATAGCCGTTATTGTACCATCCTTTGTTACCCCTGTTTTTAGGTCCATTATCATTGGGTGTCTGACTGTAGTACAAACAAACATTTCCTCTCGCGTCAATCTGATCTTTACAGGTCTGTTATTAGCTTCCCTGGAGAGGACCGCACAGATACCCTCTGCAGTTAGCTCTATTTTCCCTCCAAAACCCCCTCCGATATGTTTAGGAGTAATAACTCTAATTCTAGAATGTGGAATATCAAGTGCATCAGCGAGCTGTTGAATCGTCATGTAGGGAGATTGTATCGAAGCCCAAACTGTCAATTTACCATTAAGATTGAATTGAGCTATACAATTGTGAGGTTCCAGTTGAACATGTGAAACCATCGGCGTTGTGAACCGGTCTTCCAAAACAAGGTACGCTTTCTCAAACCCCTTCTCTACATTCCCTTTTCTAATTTTTGAATGACAGAACACATTCGGCCTACTTCCCCATGCAATAATTGATCTTGTCATAGATCCTAAGATTATATATTTATCACGGTCTTCATGGATGACAGCTGGTGGGTTTTCTCTGATAGATTCTTCAGGATCAAAAACCGCCGGCAATTCTTCATATTCGACTTCTATAAGGTCTATTGCCTCTTCTGCAAGAGATTCATCTTCGGCCGCAACAGCGGCTACAGGGTCCCCTATATAACGCACCTTCCCTCTTGCAATTAAAGATTCATCTTTTATCCCCCCCACCCCATAATAACACTCAGGAAAATCTTTATAAGTTACTACAGCTCTCACTCCTGGGAGTCGTTTTGCCTTCTCAGTATTAATGTTAGCAATTCTTGCATGAGGGAAACTAGATCTTAGAATTTTTCCCCATAACATGTTTTGGAGGACGAGATCGTAGCAGTACTTCGCTTCCCCCGTAACTTTCTCAAAGCCATTTATATTAGGGAAATTTTTCCCTATGTATTTAAGTTCCAATATCCCTCCTCCTTTCTTCAGCACACTTTAAAATGGCATCAACAATTTTTACGTACCCTCCGCATCTACATAAATTTCCTACTATAGCATATCTTATTTCCTCTTCTGAAGGGTCCGAGTTCTCGTCCAATAACGCTTTTGCCGACAAGATCATCCCAGGCGAACAAAAACCACACTGTACTGCCATATTGTTCAGAAATGCTTCTTGCAAAGGGTGTAAATTATCACCTTCCCTCATACCTTCAATTGTTAATACCTCCTTATTCATAGCATGAAGTGCTAATAACAAACAGGATTTAACTGCCTTACCCTGTAATATAACTGTACAAGCGCCACAAACCCCATAACCACAGCCCTCTTTTGTTCCAGTCAGTCCCAACTCATTCCTCAAAAATTCTACCAATGTAATTCTTGGATCCACATCAATCTCATAATATCTGCCGTTTACAAATATTTTAAGTCTTTCCTTTAACATTTCTTCTTTAACACCTCCTCATCAAATACCGCTCGCCTTTTGGATAGCCTGGGTGATTACATCTCGAACTAATATCTTGACGATTTCTCTTTTATATTTTCGAGAGAAATGGACATCAGCCACGGGATCCACTTCTTCAGAGGCCACCATAGCTGCTTCTCTAATTAAGTTCTCAGCTAAATTATTCCCCCTCATTGCATTTTCTGATTCAAAAACCCTCCTTGGAACAGCACTCACTCCTCCCACAATTATTCTTATATCTTTACAAATTCTGTCTGCTAAATTTATAGTGATTGAAACCGCAACCCCGGCCACCGCCATATCAAAGCGCCTTAAAGAAAATTTTGAATACGCAACACCAGTACCATTTTGAACGTCAGGAATACAAATTTCAGTGACGAGCTCGTCTACCCTAAGGGTAGTCTCGTAATAGTCTTTAAAAAGATTATGCAAAGGGATTTCCCTAATTGCCAACAAACTCTTTACTTTCACGCGAGCGTCAAGCGAAATTAATGGCGGTACTATATCGGAGGCAGGATCTGCGTGGCAAATGTTACCACCAATCGTCCCCCAATTACGAATTTGAACCGAAGCCAGATTACGCTCCACTTCCGATAGGACGCTGAACCTTTTCTTAACTACCGGAGAGGTCTCTATTGATCTATGAGTGGTCAATGCCCCAATCCTTATACCGAATTTTTCGTCGTAATTTATGTAGTCTAACTCCTTTAAATCTTTGATATTTATAAGATATTGCGGACTGATCAGTCTCTGTTTAAGCAATACCAACAGCGATTGCCCTCCCGCAATTATTTTTGCGCTGTCTCCAAATTTTGCAATTAAGGTACAAGCCTCTTCAGTTGATTCAGGTCGCAAGAAGTTGAAACACTGCATCATTATTGTTAATCCTCTTAATAGGCTTTAAGCATCTTAAACGAGGAGGAAGAATGAGATATAGGTAAATCCTCGACGCCACGTTCATATACAACAAACCTCTCGATTTAGTAAGTAAGTGCTAAAATCCCGCTTCTTTGCTGGATAAATAATAGAATCAATGAATTTCTAAACCTGTCTCGCAAAAAATGAAGCTTCGTAAATGGCATCGATAATTTTTCTTGGTTCTACGCAATCCCCTATCCTTATAACCCGGCAGACTCCTTTGGCTTCGATCTCCTTTGCAAGATGATCTTCTGTTTTAAGACCTAATGCGATCACGACCGTATTTGCAGGAATAAAGCTCTTTTCCAAATCTCTTCTGATGACGTCCATCCCCTTTTCCTTTATGCCTTCGACCTTCGTCTTTGTTATTATCTTCGCACCCTTATCTACCAATCTTTTAATCAGCAGATCCCGTGCCAAGGGTTCCATATCAGTTGCTATCTCATCCAACATCTCTATGATGCATACTTTCTTGCCTTTATCTAATAGCAATTCAGCAGTTTCACAACCAACCATCCCCCCCCCTGCAACGACAACTTCTTCGCCTATCTCAACTTCATCTTTCAGGACCTGGTCAAAACGAACTACGTTTTTACCTCCTATCCCTGGAATAAAGGGCAAGTATGGAACCGCCCCGGTGGCGACCATCACGACATCGGGTTTAAGCTCCTGCACCACCGAAAGATCCACACGCTTTTCCAGTATGATACTGACTCCCAGTTTCTTGATCTGCTCCGATAAATATCTGGGAATATTGTTAATTTCGTCCTTATAAGGTGGCATCGTGGCCAACCTTAACTGCCCTCCCAGTTCATCATTGCTCTCGTACAAGAATACGTTATGTCCGCGAATTGCCGAAACTCTGGCCCCCTCCATGCCAGCGGGCCCTCCGCCGATCACCATTACCTTTTTAACTACCTCAGCAGACTTAATCTGTGAAAATTCCTTCTCCCTTCCCATTTCGGGATTGACGGTACACCTAACGTGCAAATTTCGATACAACCTTGCGAGGCACTGATTACAAGCGATGCACGTGCGTATATCTTCAAACTTCTCCTCGTACGCCTTTATCGGTAGGTCAGGATCGGCAATCAACGCCCTACCCATTCCGATAAGATCTGCTTTTCTTTCCACCAAAATTTCCTCTGCCAGTAACGGATCATTAATCCTCCCCTGTGCAATTACCGGTATATGTACCTCTTTCTTAATCGCCTCGGCAAGATTTACGGCAAAACCCCTTGGCCGACACATTGGAGCTGTAACATAACTTTGTGTCTCGCTAATACCAAAAGCGACATCAATACAGTCGACTCCAAATTCTTCCAGCTTTTTAGCTACTAATTTAGCTTCTTCGATCCGAAGGCCACCTTCCACAAACTCATCTGCACTCATCTTATAAATAATTGGGAAATCAGATCCCACGTTTGCACGTACGGAAGCGATAACTTCGTGGGGGAATCGGATCCTATTCACTAAGCTACCGCCATATCTATCAGTTCGTTTATTCAACAGAGGAGAGAGGAAACTTCCGAGCAGGTAGCCATAACAGCCATGAATTTCCACCGTTTGAAACCCGGCATCCTTCGCTCTTAAGGCCGCTTGACCAAACTTCTCTGTTAGACTTCCGATTTCTTCGATCGTTAGGGCCCTCAATCTAATGCCTCTATACGATCCATCAGAAGCAGAAACGTTTACGCCGCTCAACGGAAATCTGGTGATCCTACCTAGGTGAACGATTTCAATCCCCGCCTTTGCTCCGTTAACTCTGATTCTGCTCGCCAATTCTTCAAGTCCAGCGATAAATCTATCGTCATCAATGCGGGGAGTACATGCGAGGGATCTATAAGAGGATTCATCTATGAGGGTTCCTTCAACGATCACTAATCCCACGCCTCCCTTTGCTATGCGCTCATAATGATAAATTTGTGCTTCGCTCACGCTTCCATCTACGTTGCCGCTATTTGTCTGAGTAGCCAGTTTTACCAATCGATTCCTTAATTCAAGCCTCCCGATATTAATCGGTTCAAAGAGTTTATTTATTCGTCTTGTCTTCTCCATTTTTGTTCTAAAATCCTTCAAGATATGATCTGTTTTCCTTGTTTTGTATTTTCTATTCAGCAAACGAAAAGCGACCAGGATTATTGATTTTCCACATCGTTACACGCTTCCTCGTTTTAAATTGACCAACCCTTCAATTTAATGGCATTTTGGGGGCAGCGGGAGACACACCATCCGCACCCTTCACATTTTTCTTCATCAACTTCAGCAGTATTGCTTTCTTTGTTAACCCTAATCGCGGCAGGTAGTCTTGGAACGATCGAGGTACAAATCGTCTCACACTGACCACAACCCGTACAAAGCTCATCATTTACAATCGCCGTATGTGGTGTGAAACAATCATTGCCAATATCCTTTAGGGCAATCCCTCTAATTTGGCTTAATGTCTCGTAGCCTTTCCTCATCATAAATTCCTTGATCTCCCTCTCGATTCTTTTGAAAATCTTAGGGCCTTCGATCATAGCAGCACTGGCAACTTGAACGCATGTGGCTCCAACCATAATATATTCGATCACATCCAAACCTGTTGTGACACCTCCTATACCAATAATGGGTATCTTCACATTTAGAGCCATGTCTTTAACCATCCTTAAGGCCAAAGGTTTAAGGGCAGGTCCATTTATGGCTCCCGACCGATGAGCGGTTCCAAGAGGGATCCTTCCAACCTCGACATCCACAGCCGTAGCTTGAGGTCCGTTAAGAACTGAGATGGCGTCGCCCCCACCACTTTCTATTTCTTTTGCCATTTTAATGGTCTCAGGTGTGTAGTAATAAGGAAATTTTACTATTATGGGAATTTTCAGGATTTTTTTGAGCCTGCCGACTAATGTAGGCCCCATTCCCACGTCCAAAACGTATTTACCATGGCCATAATCTCCAGCATGACCCGTTCCAAAGTTAAGTTCTATCATGCTTACCCCGGCTTTCTCTAGCTCTGTAGAAATGTATATAAGTTCCGAAAGGTTAGCACTACCGCTGACACTTCCAATGACCGGCACGTTACCTTGTACCGCGAAAGGGATTTCATTTTGAAACCACTCTTCGCATGTAATCGGTTCTCCTTTTTCGACGCACACATTTGGGTACATATTGACCCAATGGTTTCTTGGACTCGGCTGTTTGCTTCCTCTTCCCCACTTTCGGCCCATGTCTACCGAAATAGATTTAGTTATCGCCGCCGCAGGCTTTCCTTCTAAAGTAAATTTCTTAATCTTTTCTCCTGAATTACACATCGCACAAGAGGCTAATATCACCGGACTATTTAGTTTAATTCCTAATAAGTCAACTGAAATATCTACCATGTCAATTTTCCTCCTTTTCAACAATTTCGCTAAAATTACGTAACCTCCATAGAAACTCCGTGCTTTTATAAAAACCACAATATTGAAATCTATTTAATACCAGATTACCACCCGCCAACCGCCTCCCCAGTATTATCTCAGAAATAATCTCTTTCGGAAGTGCTACGGTAATTGAGAACCCTTGCAAAATCTCCCCCCTTTTATCCTCTAACAAATCTCAATGGCTTTTAATGTGCTTTATCGACAATTTAAAAACTATGTCTCGGAGCCAATTTAAGAGCTCAAAAATACAATTTGGCATTAATATTTAGCGTGCCTTAAAATTAACCCTCTTTTTCCTGTTTGATTACATCCTTTCCGGAACTTTTATTACTTTCTTATATACAATTGTATGATCATTGCATTTCTTTTCTTGCATTAATCAAATGTTTTTCAAGCAGAGTCACTGCTTCATCATATTTTTTATTTATGATTGCATTGAGAATATCTTCATGTTCGTAAATAAATCTCTTGGAAACTTCAAACTCTGCTTCATGTTCACTTAGAATATTAGCCACTAAGGCCAAAAGGGACTCTACTATGATAACAAATATTTGATTTTTGGAAGCCCTGGCCAATAATTTATGGAATTCAATATTATATTTATAAGGATGAATATTAGTTTCTGTGTCTTTTTTTGCCATATTAATGTTCTCCTGAAGACTTTCAATATCCGAATCCTCACAATTTTTGAATAAATAATACAGCACTGACTTTTCTATTTCGAGCCGAGCTTCGGTCAGCTCGTGTGTTGAGACTTTTTTCATTCGAAACGCATCTAAGAATGAATTACTGATCGTATTCAGAATTGTATCTTTAATGAATGGCCCACCAGTACTCCCTCTTTGTATTGTGATGAAACCGGATAGTTCAAGGAGGCGAAGTGCTTCGCGAACAGTTTGGCGTCCAACTCCAAATTGGCGAGCAAGCTCGGTTTCCGAAGGTAATTTTTCATTGGGTTTGAGGTCACCAATAAAAATCAGTTTCTTTATTTTATAGGATACCTCTTCAAAAGTTCGCCTGTTTATTATAGGCTTAAATATCTGTTTTTTAAAAGATATTTTCATAATTGTCTGACAATATGACTTATTTTTATCAGATGTTCTATTCCTTGTCAAGAAAAAAATTGTTCCACGCTTTCTTGCCATCTTCAGTCTCATAATACTTCGGCTGCTTCTCCTCAAGGCTTATCAAGTCTTTAAATATGCCGTAAAACGTCTGAAGTTCCCTCGTCCTCTTGGATTCCTTTATCGCGATGGTATTCAGGACGAGAGCAACAGCAGCAAAGACAGCGGAAAGTGACGCTACAAGAATCGCCCAGGACTGAATACCGTTCATTTCCCTTTCTTCTTGTCATCCCCCTGTGACTGATTATTATTATCCTGTTCCTGCCCTCCTGAGGTATTGTTGCTGACGTTTATTATTTGCTCACTGTTATAACCCCTTTTTCCATAATTCGGTGAATCCTCAATCCTTGTGATAATCCTCTCCTCGCCCATATAACCTCCTTGGTCCAAGATTTTAAATAGTATATACTACTACCTCTAGTATTTGTCAATTAAAAACCTACAACATATTGTGCCAAACAAGGTAAAACCGGACCTCTGCAGGATGAGGGTTCCCTGCTTGGGAAGCCTCTCGAAATATTTAAATAGTTAAAGGTTATATTTATGGGTATGCCGAAAAAAGAGCCGGAGTGGGTGCTTGTCTTTCTGGACAGGACGAATCATCCTTCTTTTCCTGAGGAAACCTAAATAGGTTCCAGCGACGCTACTTTTGGACTTACCAAAAAGAAAAAGCCCTGAAACTAAAGGGCTTTCCCTTTTCAAATTGGTGGAGGCGGCGGGAATCGAACCCGCGTCCGAGAACCTTCCGACAGAGCATCTACATACATAGCCTGTATTTTAAATTCGCCCCACAGGCCTCCTACAGGCAGGATTCCCAAGAGACTATCCTATAAGGGTTCGCCCCCCTCCCATAGGCGTCGGAGAGGAACTATCCTGTTTTTCTGACATCCTGATCCTGCCCTACAGGCAAGGACAGGGAGGACGCCTAGCTGCGCTTAGGCAGCCAGGGCATAATCGTAGTTGTTTGCGATTATGTTTATTCCCATTTGTTTTACGAGCCAATGGGACCTCGGTATGCAGCCCTGACGTCAACGATCCCCGTCGAACCCTTTTCGCCCCCTTTCCATTTCACGTTCCATGGTTTTCTTCTTGAGGGTCTCCCTCTTATCGAAGAGCTTCTTTCCCTTTGCGAGAGCGAGATCCACCTTAACCTTTCCATTGACAAAGTAGAGCTTGACCGGAATCAGCGTATATCCCTTCTGCTCCACTTTGCCAATGAGGCGTTTGATCTCCTTTTTGTGAAGGAGGAGTTTCCTCGTCCTCAATGGACCGTGATTCAATCTGTTAGCCTGGGGATAAGGGCTGATATGAGCATCGACAAGGAAGATCTCGCTCCTTTTGATATCGCCGTAACTATCCCCCAGGTTGACCTTTCCTTCCCGCAGGGATTTGACCTCAGACCCAAGCAGGGAGATCCCGGCCTGGTACGTCTCTTCGATAAAGTAGTTATGAAATGCCTTCTTGTTCTGACAAATCAACTTTTCGCCCATAACTCAAACTAACGCAAAGCGCATAGCGCAAAGAGTAAATAAAAACCGAAACCTTAGTTAATTTTAGCGAATTGGATGGATTAAATCAATGCCTTTATTTAGGGGTATTGTTTTAATCTTACGCAGGCTAAAGCCTGCGGCTACAACTGCTTACGCTATACCCCTTTCCCTATGCCCTGGTTTGCGTTTTTTGTAGTTAGATGCGGGCGGGGAGTTCGATGAGGAAGGTCGTACCTTTGGGTTTGTTGTCCCGTACCCGGATATACCCATTGTGATCGGAGATGATGGCGTTGACAATGGTCAGCCCTAATCCCGTCCCACTTTTCCGGGTCGAAAAATAAGGTTCGAAAAGTCTCCCTTTATCTTCGTCGGAGATCCCACGACCATCGTCACTCACCTCAAGGCGAACCATCTGCAATTTGGAATCGTAACTCGTCTGGATTCTGATCTTTCCTTCATTTTCGATGGCGGCAAGACTATTCTTGATCAAATTGATCATCACCCGCTTCATCTGATCCCGGTCGACGTTGAGGACAGGAAGCTCGCTGGAAATAAATTCAAAATGGACTTGTTTTTGGATCCCCTGAAAGAGAACGAGCGTTTCCTGAATGATCTCATTGAGACGATTGGGAGTAGGTTGAGAGGCCGGCATTCGAGCAAAGTTCGAAAATTCATTCACCATCCCCTTCAATTCTTCAACCTGTTTCACGATCGTCCGGGTGCACTCATCAAAGACGGTTCCATCGGGTTGAAGTTTTTCTAAATATCGTTTCCTCAGCCGTTGAGCAGAAAGTTGAATAGGGGTGAGTGGATTCTTGATCTCATGAGCAATCCGGCGAGCCACCTCCCTCCAAGCGGCCATCCTCTGGGCTTTGATCAATTGGGTGAGGTCATCAAAAACAGCCACGACGCCGAGGGATTTTCCCTCCTCATCCTTTAGATTAGTGAGATTGATCAACAAGGATAGGGATTTCCCTTCCAGGTTCACAGTGACCTGTCTCTCAATGGAATCTTTCCCAGAAGATTTGAGTTCGTTCAATAAGTGCTCAATCTGTCCCACATACTCCTTCGGCAATACCTCGGAGAAATTTTTCTCCAGGACTGTTTCTCCTCTGATCTGTAACATCTGCTCTGCGGAAGTGTTAATGGTCGTCACATTTCCTTTCTCATCGATGGAGATGACTCCAGCGGCCACATTTTTCAGGACGATCTCCATGTACTTCTTCCGCTGTTCCAACTCAGAACGGCTCACCTGGAGATCCCCGGTCATTTGATTGAAGGATTGGACAAGCATCCCAATCTCATCTGACGCTTTCATCTGAATTCGGAAGTTGAGGTCTCCGGAGGCAATCCGATGGGTGGCCTCTGCCAAATCTTTAATAGGAATGGTAATATCTTTGGCTAAATGGAAACCAAACCAGGTGGCCGAGAAGACGATGAGAAGGGTGACCATCAGCAGAGCCATCATGTAACTAAACTTGATCGGCTTTTTCAAAATCTTCAATTGTTTATATTCTACAAAGGCCTGTGAGATCTCACGCATCTTGACCGTTAGACTTTTGGGAATAAAATGTGAGGCCACGACGATTCCCATCACCTCCCCTCCTTCCAAAGGATTGAAAATGGGGGCGATGCCAGTGATCATCTCTCCCTCTCCCACCGACAAGATTCTGGATACCTCTTTTCCTGAAAATCCTGCTTCCAACAAATCCATCGGAAGTTGGAGAGAAACGGGTTTGAGCATGGGATCCTCTACTCCAATCGTATTCCCCTCTCCTTTCAAAAATATCCCAAGGGTGCTGAGATGGTATTCCTGTCGTCTGGCTTCCAGCTGCTCTCTCAACAGGCTTATTTCTTTTGGTCCCTTGTTCAGACTTTGTTTGGAGAGGGATTTACTGATCTGTTGGGCAGTGGAAACCGTGTTGTTGGCAAAATCTCGATAATAAGTCTGAGCCACTTCTAAGGATCCTTGAAGGGACTGCTCTACCTGAGCGCTAAACCAATGCTCCACACTATTGGTGATGAATCCCACGGCTACCAGAAAGAGGAGAATGGTTGGGACGAGGGAAAGGCTGACAAAAGCCGCTACCAATTTCGTTCTGAGCTTGGCTCCCAGGACTTTCCGTTTTCGTTCAAAGATCAATTTGACCAGATTTCGGATCACTAAAAAGATCAGGAGGAGAATCAGGATGATATTGATATTGATCAGGCTGAAGATGATGATATTGTTGGCGACAGGGATCTTCCCCCCTATTTGGGGGAATTTCATCTCGATGGTTGTAAAGATGAAAATGAGGATGGAGATGATCCCAATGATGATCAGCTCATTGCGTCGTCTTCTTGCCTCAGGGGAAAGTGTTTTCTTCATCTATTAACCTTTTTAACCCCCCCTGCCCACCGGCAGGCAGGCAACCCCCCTTTAGTCTCCGACCCAGAGCGGTCTCTGACCCGGAGGGTAAAGGGGGGCGAGGGGGGATTTTTAAGGCGGGAGAGGTTCGAGATACCAATCGGTTTCAAAATCCC
>Ga0315286_10000434_pt1 | contig 34764 bp, 25 predicted proteins | sample YL17G10_0_MG_FD_205038 | JGI IMG/M metagenome (GOLD analysis project Ga0315286, IMG submission 205038) | Sediment microbial communities from Yellowstone Lake, YNP, Wyoming, USA - YL17G10_0 | ecosystem: Environmental > Aquatic > Freshwater > Lake > Sediment | place: USA: Wyoming | collected...
GAAGATCGGCCGGATCGCCAGGGAACTCGGGATCGAGCCTGCGACCCCTGATGAGGCCAGACAGATCCTCGGTCTGAAGGGGTTGGATAAGGTGAATTACTGAAATCCAGAAGACAGAAGACAAGAGGCAGAATGAAGTTAGATGATATCAAAACCATATCGGTCCTTGGATCGGGCATCATGGGGCATGGGATCGCCCAGACCTTTCTCATGGCCGGATACCCTGTTCGTCTCTATGATCTCAAAGAATCGATACTGGAAACAGGATGGGCGCACATCCGGAAGAACCTGGAGTTATTTCATCAAGCAGGTCTCTTAAAGAAAGAGGAGATCGAGCCGGCCCTTCGGAGGCTTACCACCACCACTGAACTTCGTGCCGCAGTGGAGGGTCGTGATTTCATCGTGGAGGCGGCGCCCGAGAACCTGGCGCTCAAGCAGGATCTCTTCCAACAAGTGGAATCCCTGTGCCCGGAGGATGCCATCATTGCCAGCAATACTTCCTCTCTGGCGATGACGGATATCGGCACGCGTGTAAAGAAGAAGGAGAGGTTGGTCATCACCCACTGGTTCAATCCCCCTCACATCGTCCCCACGGTGGAGGTGGTGAAGGGTGAGAAGACGAGCGAGGTCACTGTCGAGACGACCGTCGGACTCCTGACCAGGATCAGAAAGCTCCCGGTGAAGGTCCACCTGGAACTGCCGGGGTTCCTGGTGAATCGGATCCAGATCGCTATGGCCCGCGAGGTCATTGACCTCTACGAAAGGGGCGTGGCCAGCGCCGCAGATATCGACAAGGCGATCAAGGGCAGCATCGGGTTTCGTCTGGCCAGCATCGGGATGTTGCTCACCATGGATCTGGGAGGGCTGGATGTATGGCTCAAAGTTTACCAGAACGTGATCCCCAAGATTCAGAGTTCCACAGAAGCGCCCAAGGCACTCCAGCACCTGGTCTCTGAAGGCCACTATGGGATTAAGACAGGAAAGGGCTTCTACGATTATGCCTTGGATTTCTCCAAGGCGGAATTGGACGAGGCCGTTAGAAAACGAGATGAGGAGTTCCTGAAAAGACTGAAGGCGCTTTATTGGGACAGGTCCGACGACCCAGAATGAGGCACAGATGCAAGGCCAACAATGTCCATTAACATCCACAGAGTTCAGTGATGATAGGAGGCTGCCATGAGTGTTTTGGTCACAGGTGGAACCGGGTTTATTGGCGCGCAGGTGGTGCGCATCCTTCTGGAAATGGGAGAAAAGAGGCCGGTTGTCTTCGATATCAACCCCTCCACAAAGCTGCTTGATGATGTGGCAAACCAGGTGGAAGTGGTGCGCGGGGATCTGGGCAACTTCAGCCACGTCTTGAACGTGGTCAAAACCTTCAGGCCCAAGGTGGTCTACCACATTGGGGGCATGCTCTCGATGCCTTCTGACGCCGATCCGGCGGCCTCCTTCCGGGCCAACGCCATGGGGACGTTCCATGTGCTGGAGGCGGCAAAATTGTTCGATGTATCCCAGGTGCTCTTTTCCAGCACCATCGCCACCTATGGACTGGATATCCGCGAGTCCTTCGTGGACGATTACACATTGCAGCGGCCCCAGCTTTTCTACGGGTGCACCAAGGTCTTCTCGGAGCTGTTGGGCCAGTTCTACAAGCGAAAGTACGGTCTGGACTATCGGGGGGTCCGATACCCTTCCATTGTTGGACCGGGGGTTAAAACGCCCGGCATCGTCCAGTACAACGCGTGGGTGATCGAGGAGTGTGGCAAGGGGAACCCTTACACCATGTACGTGAAACCGGAGACCCGTTGCCCGGTCATGTACTTCAAGGACGCGGGCAGGGCCATTGTGATGCTGGGGGAAGCTCCTCTCGAGAACATCAAGATGGTAAACTACGTCATCGCCGGCCCTACCCCCGCCGCAAGCGCCCAGGAGTTGGTAGATCTGGTGAGGGCAAAGGTTCCCGGTGCCATGATCGACTTCAAGGTCGACGAGGAACGCCAGAAGATCATTGATAGGTTCTCGAACCCCCTGGACGACAGCATCGCCCGGAAGGAATGGGGATGGAAGTGCGAATACGATCAGGAGCGGATCGTGGACGATATTCTGAAAGAGATCAGGCTGAATCCCCAACGTTATACATAAAGGCTTATCAGGAATGCACAGCGGAAAAGCTGGCCCAGGCAACCTATGAAAAATTCGAGTGAGCTGAAAGGGCGGCGGCTTGAGCCGTGAGCGGCCACCTCTCCGACCGGATCGGACCCCGCCGTACCGGTCCGTCCATAATTCTTTTCTTTATCGGCTTGATCGTTTTGATCGGAGCCACGGTCACCGCCTCCCGCGTCCAGGAGGACTTCGGCCGGGTGGCGGTCTCCAATGTAATCTACCCGAATTGGAACGGGATCCCCATCCGGGCCAAGCTCCTCAAACCGGTGGAAGCCTCGGCCGCCAACCCCCTTCCCGGGATCGTTTACATTCACGGCTATCAGAACAACAGGGAGACAAGCGACGCCTACTGCATTGAACTCGCCCGCCGCGGTTTCGTTGTGCTGAACATCGATGCCATCGGCCGCGGAAATTCGGGGATCCCGGGCCGCGACCCCAAAGCGCCCGGCTTCGACCTAACCTATGGCGGGACCTCCTCCCTCGCTTATCTGAAATCCCTGCCCTGTGTAAAGGCTGACAGCGTGGGTATGATGGGCCACAGCCTCGGGGCGGAAATGGCCTATACCGTTGCCCTGAAGGACCCCTCCGTTAGCGCCCTCGCCTTCTCCGGCTTTGCCTGGACGCTTGAGGCTACCCCCTCCTCCCCGAAGAACATGCTCATGATCATCGGCCGCTGGGATGAGTACCGCAAACGGATGACGGGGACGCAGGATATTGAAAAAGAGTGGATGAGCTCTCCTCGGACGAGGCGGGCGATTCCCGAACCGAATCCGCAAATCGGATCGACTTACGGGGACTTCGCAATCGGCACCGCCCGCCGGGTCTTTGTTCCCCGGACCGTTCACCTGCTGGAGTCGCACAACCGCAGTGCGATCGCCGAGGCCCTTCTCTGGATGAAGACGGCTCTTCATCCGCCGGATTCCCTCTGGATAGACCCGGCGCGGCAGATCTGGCCCATCAAGGAATGGGCGACCCTTATCGCCATGCTGGCCGGCGTCGCGTTGCTTCTCCCGTTGGCCCAGCTTCTTCTGGGTCTGCCGCTCTTTGGCTCCCTGCGGGGAGAACCCTCCCTGCGACCCGTCTGCACCACGGCCGCCTTTCTCAAATACGGCGCGATCAACGGCCTGCTCATGTGGCTCTATCTGCCCCTGATTTTTCTCCTCTTCGGCCTCCACGTCTATGTCGTGAAGATCGACGGAATCTTTCCACTGATGATGGCGAACGGGATTCTCTGGTGGTTTTTTGCAATCAATGCAATCGGCTTTTTCATCCTTCGGGCGTGGTTCCGGCGAAAGAGACGGGAAACGGGCATAACCTGGGCGGATATGGGGGCTTCCCTCGCGACCGGGGACGACACGATCGGAAAGCCGTTGGGGAAGACGATCCTGCTTGCGGCGATCCTGTTCGCTTTTGCTTACTGGGCGGAGCACCTCCTGGAGCAGTTCTTCATCGTGGACTGGCGATTTCTCTACCCTTTCGCAAGCGATTTGACCCCTCACCGGGCGCTACTTTGCCTTCTGTACTACCCGTTTCTGCTGATCGGGTTCCTCCAGACAGGGCTTTTTCTCCACGGCCAAATGCGCATGAAAGAGGGGGTAAGCCCTCTCGGAACCTTCGTCAAATGGTCTCTGGCGAACACGGCTGTTCTTGTCATCCCGCTGGTCCTGTTCCTGATGGTCCAGTATGTGCCGCTTTTTTTGACGGGTGCGATTCCATTCGTCGGTCCCGGGGGGATGCTCGCCAACTTCGTCATGGCTCTGCCGCACGTGATCGGCGTGCTCGCCATGATCGTTCCCCTGTCCACCTGGTGCTTCCAGCTCACGGGAAGAATCTATCTGGGGGCATTGTTGAATGCCGCGCTCGTGACCTGGATGTTCGTCTCCTCCCAGGTAATCGCCCCGATTCCGGTATAAGCGAATTCAATTTCAAACCGGCAGTCGCAATGAGAGAGAAGAACATATGAACCGGATGAACCATACTTTCTCCCCTTTCAATCCAACCTCCCCGGCGGAGAACGACCACCTGAACCAGGTCTATCTTTTCGATCTGCTCGTCCCCGCTCAGTTCCCGGCGTGGGACGATGCGTTGAGAAAATGAGCCGACAAAAAATATGAGGAGTCGTTGAGCGATGACGGCCATTCGTAATTTGTTAGCAGATATCCCCCCCGGTACGGGGGAAGAGTTTGTCGAGGAGATCCTGCGGGCGGAGACCTTTCGGATCGAGCGGATCGTCTCCCGGGGCCATGCCTCGCCCGAAGGTTTCTGGTACGATCAGCAGACGGAGGAGTGGGTCCTGCTCGTTTCGGGAAGCGCCACGCTGGGTTTTGATGACGGCCGGAAGGTCGATCTCAAACCCGGCGATCATCTCTTCATTCCCCGGCATGTCCGCCACCGGGTGGTGCGGACGGATCCCATACAGGAGACAGTCTGGCTTGCCGTCCATTGGACCCGCGGATCATAAGCGCCTTTCAGCAGGCGATCTTCCTGAAAAACCGGTCCATCCTATTTAAGCGTACTTGTGAAAAAAGTATATCTTCCCGGATGCACCCCAAAGCCATCGCGATATTTCTCGGTCATTTTCCGGGGGATGATTCCGCGGGGGAAGGACGACGCACCCCGGCTTTTCTTTCATCGATGTCGCCGGGATAGGTCATCGCTTCCTGGCTCCGTTCCCGGGTGCGGATGCGGATCACCTCCTCCACGGGATAGACAAAGATCAGCCCGTCCCCCTGTTCGCCGGTATAGGCGGAGCGGAGGATTGCCTCGATCGTTGCCTCCAGATTGCGATCGCTCAGGACGATGTTGACCTGGATCTTGGGAAGCATGTCCACCATGTAGGTTCCGGAACGACCCGCCAGCTTGATGCCGCCCTGGCGTCCATGCCCCCGGATTTCAAATATATTCAGTCCCACGATGCCGATTTCGCTCAGGGCGTCCTTGACATCGTTGACCTTGTCTTCACGAATGATGGCTTCGATCTTCTTGAGCATGGTGCAATCTCCAGGAAATCCAATCCGGCCGGTTTAAGAATAAGACCGCTCTCCGTGGGAGCTGATGTCCAGGCCGACCTCCTCTTCCATGACGGTCACCCGCAGCCCGATGCTCGCACGGAGCAGTCTGGCCAGCACGTAGGTCATCCCGAAGCTGAAGGCCATCGTGACCGCAACAGCCAGAAGCTGAACGCCGATCTGTCCGGGATTGCCGAAAAACAGGCCGTTGGCGCCGTCAGCGTTGACGGCCGTCGTGGCGAAAAGACCGGCGGCGATCATGCCCCAGGTGCTCGTCACGCCGTGACAGGCCCATACATCGAGGGACTCGTCCAGTCTGTGCCGGTCCCGGAAACGCATGGTGTAATAGGACAGGGGTGCGGCGACCGCCCCGATCACCATAGCTGCCATCGGCGTCACATAGCCGGAAGCGGGGGTAACCGCTGCCAGACCGACGACCATACCGGTGGCGATCCCCAGGGGGCTGGGCCGGCCATCCAGCCAGGAGAGCATCATCCAGACCAGACCGGCCGTCGCGGCCGAGGTGTTGGTGGTCAGCAGGGCGTTCACCGCCACGCCGTTCGCGGCGAGGGCGCTGCCGGCGTTGAAGCCGAACCAGCCCACCCACAGCAATCCGGCCCCCAGGACCGTGAACGGTATGTTGTTTGGCTCCATCGGAGACTTGCCGAACCCCTTGCGCGGCCCGATCACCAGCGCAAAGGCCAAGGCCGAAAAACCGGCCGCGATGTGCACCACCGTTCCCCCGGCGAAATCCAGAACGCCCAGCGTCTTCAGCCATCCTCCCTGCCCCCAGACCCAGTGGCACAGGGGATCATAGACCAGCGTGGCCCAGAGCAGGCTGAACAGGAGAAAGCTTTTGAATTTCACACGCTCGACGAAGGCGCCAGTGATCAGCGCCGGGGTGATCACCGCAAACATCATCTGAAAGGCAGCGAAAAGTCCATGCGGAATAGTCTTGCTGTAGTCCGGATTGGGCAGCGCGCCAACACCGTTGAAGCCCAGGAAATTCAACCCGCCGATGATTCCCTGGATGTCCTCGCCGAAGGCGAGAGAATAGCCGTAGAGCAGCCACTGCACCCCGATCAGGGCCATAAAGGTATAACTCAGGGTCAGCGTGGAAAGGACGTTTTTCCGGCGGACCATCCCCCCGTAAAACAGCGCGAGCGCAGGCGTCATTAACAGAACCAGAGAACAACAGACCAGCACCCAGGCGGTGTCGCCCGCATTGATTGGATTCAGCATTCTTCCCCCCATCCTTCTTGATAAAATCAGCCCGGTTCGGGGGATGATAGGCATTTATCCCGCCAAGTATTAAGAACCGCTGGCTTTCTCGCAAAGAGTCGTCATCGCCGCGTACCTCCTGTCCTGGATCGGATCGGGGGCGGTGCGGCCAAAATGTTCACGTCAATCCGGAGTACCTCAACTGCCACGGCCGACATCATGCATGGCACGGGGGTGGAAAAGGCACGTGGATGAGGGCGTGCAGGGATTCAGAAGAGGCCTTCTTCCCTGATGCAGTAGCGCTCCTCCATCAATCGGGCCGATTCGAGATCCATCAATAGATCATCCGGCTGCGGGACAGATTGCTTTCCGGGATCCGAAACCCCGCCGGCAGGTTGTACGTGGCATCTGTCGGTGGCACGGGCGGCGATCTTGAACGCTTCGCTTCCAAAGATCATCCGTTGCGAAATCATCTTCATGGCCTGAACCTCCATCAGCCGTTTGGCGTAAAACGATCCTAAGAAGAATCGACTTTGCATCATGCACCGCAAGAACGGTGCCATCAGGCCATGCCGTGAAGATTGAGGCAAATTGCTGTAGTTATTATGGTTGTGGTGTGTCGGGTCGGGCGGAACTTTTCAAGAAAACGCACAATATTGTACCGGCTTTCAAAAGCGGTACAAAAGCGTCCGGGCACTCTGGCTCAACGGGGAAATAATGCGTAATAAGGATCGTCTCCTCCAACATTCTGCGGTTACTGGTTCATGGAGAGATAAGGGCGATTTTTTACAAAATATTTACATCTTCATCCCGCTTCTTAACAGCATCCTGATATCTCAAGTGTTATTATAACAAAAAAAAGGGTGTGTATGGATCTCATATTCTTTGGCGTAATCGGTATTTTTTTCGGGGTAACCTGGCTTCTCATCGAGGGAATCGCCATTCTTTAGAGGTTTTCCGGTATGACACTATTCGATATCATCGGATTGATCGTTGCTGTCGGTCTGGTCGTCTATTTATTCATAGCCTTGCTTAAACCGGAGCTGTTCTCATGACCGCCAATGGAATTCTTCAGGTTGCACTCTATTTCATCGCGCTGATTGCCGCAGCGGTACCTCTGGGGCGCTACATGGCCAGAGTCTATGCGGGGGAGCCCTTTTTCTTAAGCAGGCTCGCCGGCCCTCTGGAAAGATGGATTTACCGATGCTGCCGGATTGATCGGGAACAGGAAATGAACTGGAAGGCCTATGCCGGGGGATTGCTCATTTTCAATCTGACGGGTTGTCTTGCCGTCTATATGATGCAACGGCTCCAGGGATTCCTGCCGCTCAATCCCCATGGATTCCCCGCCGTCCCCCCCGATCTGGCCTTCAATACCGCCGTCAGCTTCGTGACCAATACGAACTGGCAGGCCTACGGCGGCGAAACGACCATGAGCTTCTTCACGCAGATGGCGGGGCTGGCCGTGCAAAACTTCGCGTCCGCGGCGTCGGGAATGGCGGTACTCGTGGCCTTTATTAGAGGCATGAAGAGAACCCTTTCCCAGACAATCGGAAACGTCTGGGTGGATCTGACGCGCTCGATCATCTATATCCTGCTGCCCCTTTCGCTCGTCATGGCGCTCTTCCTCGTTTCCCAAGGCGTGGTGCAGACGCTGCAAAGCCCGGCCAAGGTCCAGCTCCTGGAACATACCAAGGACGAAAAAGGCCTCGTCGTAACGGGGCAGGAGATTCCCCTGGGACTTGCGGCAAGCCAAGTGGCTATCAAACAGTTGGGAACCAACGGGGGGGGCTTCTTCAACGTCAACTCGGCCCATCCGCTGGAAAATCCGACGCCGCTGTCCAACTTTATGGAGATGCTGGCCATCCTTCTTATCCCGGCGGCGCTTTGCATCACCTTTGGCAGGATGTTGGGGGACCGGAAGCAGGGATGGGCGTTGCTCGCCGCCATGATGGCAATCATCATACCGCTGCTGGGGATCTGCTTGGTGAGCGAGCAGATGGGGAATATCTCCTTCCGGCAGATGAACGTCGATCAGTCCGCCGGCGCCCTCCAATCCGGCGGAAACATGGAAGGCAAGGAGGTCCGGTTCGGCATCACGAATTCCGCTCTCTGGGCCGTTGTGACAACCGCTGCCTCCAACGGGAGCGTCAACGCCATGCATGATTCGTTCACGCCCCTGGGCGGTCTCGCCCCCCTTTTACTGATGCAACTGGGCGAGATCATCTTCGGTGGTGTGGGTTCCGGCCTGTACGGCATGCTCATGTTTGTCCTCATTACCGTCTTCGTGGCGGGGCTCATGGTGGGCCGCACGCCGGAATACCTCGGCAAGAAGGTCGAAGCCTTTGAAGTCAAGATGGCCTCCCTCGTCATTCTCATCCCGGCGGCTGTCGTCCTGATCGGCACGGCCGTTGCCGTTGTAACCAAGCCGGGACTTGCCGGAATCTTAAGCGCCGGCCCCCACGGCTTTTCTGAGATTCTCTACGCCTTCTCTTCGGCGGCGAACAACAACGGCAGTGCTTTTGCCGGATTGAACGCCAACACGCTCTTCTATAACGCAACCCTCGGCTGCGCCATGCTCATCGGGCGATTCTGGCTCATGATAGCCGTGCTGGCTGCGGCCGGGTCGCTGGCGCGCAAGAAGCTTGTCCCCGCCGGTGCGGGTACACTGCCGACGCACACGCCGCTGTTCGTGCTGTTCCTGGTGGCGGTGATCATGCTTGTGGGCGGGCTAACTTTCATACCTGCTCTCGCATTGGGACCGATTGCCGAACATCTGGCCTGGATTCGATAATGGGGAGAGATCATGAACGCAAAGACAAAATCCTTCTCGCTTCTTGATAAACAGATACTCCGGCGGACCGTCGTCGATGCCTTTGTCAAGCTTAATCCCCTGCACCTTGTCAAAAATCCGGTGATGTTTGTCGTGGAAGTCGGTTGTATCCTAACGACACTGCTCCTTGTCCAAGCGCTTTCCGGCCATGGCGAGGAGAGAACCTCCTTCATCATGGCTATCAGCCTCTGGCTATGGTTCACCCTGCTGTTCGCCAACTTCGCCGAAGCCGTGGCGGAAGGAAGGGGCAAGGCCCAGGCAAGATCTCTGAAAGGCGCGCAGCGGGACGTTATAGCCAAGCTCCTTCAGGAACCGGATCGGAATGCAACGGCCGGCGTAGTCTCCGGTTCACGGCTCAAGAAGGGGGATCTCGTTCTCGTGGAAGCCGGAGATACCATTCCTGGCGACGGGGAGGTGACCGTTGGGGTCGCATCCGTCGATGAGAGTGCCATCACAGGGGAGAGCGCCCCGGTGATCAGGGAAAGCGGCGGTGACCGAAGCGCCGTAACCGGCGGCACCCGTGTGCTTTCGGACTGGCTCATCGTCTGCATCACGGCAAACCCGGGTGAGACGTTCCTCGACAAGATGATCGCTATGGTGGAAGGCGCCAAGCGCCAGAAAACGCCGAATGAGATCGCCCTCGACATCCTGCTTGCCGGACTCACACTGATCTTTCTTCTGGCCACCGTGACCCTTGTTCCCTTTTCAATCTACAGCGTCCGGGCGACGGGGCAAGGGGCGCCTGTCACCATGACGGTGATCGTCGCCCTCCTCATCTGCCTCATTCCGACCACCATCGGCGGCCTGCTCTCCGCCATCGGCATCGCCGGCATGGACCGTATGATCCAGGCGAATGTCATTGCCATGTCGGGCAAGGCCGTCGAGGCCGCCGGCGACGTGGACGTCCTTCTGCTCGACAAGACCGGCACCATCACGTTAGGCAACCGCGAGGCAACAGAATTTATCCCCGTGGAAGGGATAACGGCATTACAGCTGGCGGATGCGGCCCAAATCGCTTCCCTGGCTGACGAGACGCCGGAGGGAAGAAGCATCGTCGTTATGGCAAAGAAGAAATACGGCATCCGTGAACGCGACATCAAGACCCTGGGGGCCCGCTTTATTCCCTTCACGGCCATGAGCCGTATGAGCGGCGTCAATCTTGACGGGCGGGAAGTCCGCAAGGGAGCGGCCGATGCCATAGAAGCCTATGTACAAGCAAAGGGCGGGGGGTTCCCCGAGGAGGCAAAGGCCATCGTCAGTGGAATTGCGGTGCAGGGAGGTACACCGCTTGTCGTCGTCGAGGGGTCCCAAGTCCTGGGGGTCATTCGCTTGAGCGACGTGGTTAAGGGCGGCATACGCGAGCGCTTCTCCGAACTGCGGCGCATGGGCATCCGGACCGTCATGATTACCGGGGACAATTCGCTCACGGCGGCAGCCGTGGCGGCAGAGGCGGGCGTGGACGATTTTCTGGCCCAGGCAACGCCGGAGGCGAAGCTGAACATGATACGCACTTATCAGGCGCAGGGTCATCTGGTCGCCATGACGGGCGACGGGACGAACGACGCGCCGGCACTGGCGCAGGCGGACGTGGCCGTGGCCATGAACACGGGCACGCAGGCGGCAAAGGAGGCAGGAAACCTTGTGGACCTCGACTCCAATCCCACGAAACTGATCGAGATCGTCGGGATCGGGAAGCAACTCCTCATGACGCGGGGCACGCTCACGACCTTCAGCATCTCCAACGACGTGGCCAAATATTTCGCCATTCTGCCCGCCGCCTTCTCAGGAATCTATCCGGGTCTGGCGGTCCTGAACATCATGGCCCTGTCGACGCCGCAAAGTGCCATCCTGTCGGCGGTCATATTCAACGCCCTCATCATTGTCGCCCTGATTCCGCTGGCACTGCGCGGCGTCAGATACCGCCCGATGGGCGCCGCCGCGGTTCTCCGCCGGAACCTGATCATCTACGGCGCAGGAGGACTCGTTGTACCTTTTGCCGGGATCAAGGCCATTGACATGCTATTATCGGTGATAAGCTGGAAGTGAAAGGAGATGACCATGTGGCAACCGATACGAACGGCAGTCCTGCTCTTTGCCGTCATGACCTTCCTGACAGGCATTGTATACCCTCTCGCTGTCACGGGATTGGCGCAGGCGCTGTTCTCCCGGCAGGCCAATGGCAGCCTTATCAAAATCAATGAGGAAAAGATCGCCTCGGAACTTGTCGGTCAGCCCTTCAGCGAGCCACGGTATTTCTGGGGACGACCATCCGCAACAATGCCTGTGGCCTATAACGGAGCATCTTCGACGGGATCGAATCTGGGTCCCACGAATCCGGCATTAAAGGAGGCCGTACAGAAGCGCATCGCATCGCTGCTGGCTGCCCATCGAGGAAACAGGTTGCCCATTCCGGCGGATCTTGTCACCGCCTCGGGAAGCGGGCTCGATCCGCATATCAGCCCGGCAGCCGCCATGTACCAAGTGCCGCGGGTAGCCAAGGCGCGCGGCATCGACGAAAGGAAAGTCAGCGATCTTGTCCGGATGCACATTCGGGACAGGCAGTTCGGCATTTTCGGCGAACCCACTGTGCATGCTCTGCACCTGAATATGGCGCTGGATGCCATGCGTTGATTCTGCTACAATGATACCAGGCAGTTAATCCTAAACGCTCTGGAATATCGAAGCCATGGAAACGAAAAGACCCGATCCCGACGAACTCCTCGACAGGGCTGTCTCTGAGGAGGAGCGTCAATGCCAGGGTAAGCTGAAGATATTCTTCGGCGCCGCCCCGGGCGTGGGCAAGACCTATGCGATGCTCGGGGACGCTCAAAAGAGGCGGGAAGAAGGTGTCGACATCGTCGTAGGGGTCGTGGAAACCCACGGCAGGAAAGAGACGGAAGCCCTCCTCGACGGTCTGGAAATCCTGCCGCGCCGGATCCATTCCCATCGCGGCCGGGACATCCCGGAATTTGACATCGACGCGGCGCTGGCGCGAAGACCCTCCCTCATGATCATCGACGAACTCGCGCATACCAATGCGCCGGAATCGAGGCACAAAAAACGCTGGCAGGACGTCCAGGAGCTTCTCTGCGCAGGCATCTCCGTTTACACCACCGTCAACGTCCAGCACATCGAGAGCCTGAACGACATTGTCCGGCAGATCACCGGCGTCATCGTTCGGGAAACCCTTCCGGACTCTTTTTTGGACCGAGCCGACGAGATCGAGCTGATCGACCTGCCGCCCGACGATTTGCTTCAGCGCCTGAGTGAGGGGAAGGTCTATATCCCTGAGCAGGCGGAAAAGGCGATGGAGAATTTTTTCCGCAAGGGCAACCTGATCGCCTTGAGGGAACTGGCCCTGCGACGCACGGCCGAGCAGGTAGAAGAACAGATGGAGAGTTACCGGCGCGATGCGGGCGTCCGCGACATCTGGCCGGCGGCGGAACGAATCCTGGTCTGCATCGGGCCAAATCCCCGTTCCATCCGCCTTATCCGCGCGGCCCGCAGGATGGCGGCGGGGCTCCGGGCCGAGTGGATTGCGGTGCATGTGGAGGCCCCTTCCCACATCAGACCGTCCGAAGAGGACATGAAGATCCTGGCGGAGCATATGCGGCTTGCGGAAAGCCTGGGCGCACAGACCGCGACATTGACGGGACAAAAGGCAAGCGAAGAGATTCTCAACTATGCCCGAGAGCGCAACGTCAGCAAGATCATCGTTGGCAAGCCGACGCATCCGCGCTGGAAGGACAAGCTCTTGGGATCGCTGCTGGACCAGATCATCCGGGGAAGCGGCGATATCGAAATTTATGTGATCACGGGGGACGCAGCGGAGGCGCCGGTGAAGCATGGCGCCAGTGCCCCTCCACCAAAGATCAAGCCAAAGGAATGGTATTGGAGCATCGGGGCCGTTGCATCGAGTACCATGCTTGGCAGTCTCATGTCCCCGTATTTCGACCGGACAGACATCGCCATGATCTATCTTTTAGGAATTGTCATAACGTCTATGCGGACCGGGCGCTGGCCGGCCTTTGCCGCCACCCTGCTGAGCGTAGCCGCATTCGACTTCTTCTTCGTGCCTCCCTATTTTACTTTCGCAGTCAGCGATATTCATTTTGTGGTGACATTCGGCGTCATGTTCATTGTGGCCAATGTCATCACACGACTGACGATGCGAATCCGCGAACAAGCGGAAGCTTCGAGAAAACGCGAAAAAAACACTGCCGCCCTGTATGCACTGAGCCGTAAATTAGCCCAGGAACGTAAGAAGGAGCGGATCTTCGACGTCGCCACCAAACACATCAGCGAGGTGTTTCAAAGCCAGATCGTCATCCTGGTCTTAGACAAAAAAGGCGAGCTTGCCATATCGGAAACGAGAGTAGGCACTTTTGCCCTCGACCGGAAGGAGCTGAGCGTCGCCCGGTGGGTCTTTGATAACCGGCACTCCGCCGGCTTGGGTACCGACACACTCCCCGGGGCCAAGGCGCTCTATCTGCCGATGGTCGCCTCTTCCGGTGTCGTGGGGGTTGTGGGCGTTCTTCCCGAAGATGCCAAAAGGAGATTTGACCCCGAAGACATCCATTTTCTTGAGAGTTTCGTGAATCAAACCGCCCTGGCCATGGAAAGGGTCATGCTTGCCAAGGAGGTACAAGAGGAGCACCTGAAAGCGGAGGCACAGAATGTCAGAAATACATTCCTGAGCTCCGTCTCCCACGATTTGAGGTCGCCGCTGGCGGTCGTGGCGGGAGCGGCCAGCGCGCTCCTGGAAAAGGACGCGTCCCTTGACCGGCCGGCCCGTTTGGAACTGCTGCACACAATCCATGAGGAGACGGACCGACTGGAACGCATAATCCGCAACGTCCTGAACCTTACCCGTCTCGATTCCGGTGCGATCACCATCCACAAGGAATGGCAGCCCCTGGAGGAAATCATCGGGGTCGTCCTGAACCGCTTCTCCGACCGTCTCAGTGATCACCCCCTGGAATTGAAAATTCCCTCGGACTTTCCCCTCATCCCCTTTGACACCCTTTTATTGGAGCAGGTGCTGTCGAATCTGCTGGAGAACGCCTTGCGGCATACCCCGACCGGCACACCCGTTGATATCATCGTCACTCCTCAGAAATCGGTTGTCATGATTGAAATCGCTGACCATGGCCCCGGCATACCTGCCCACGAAGAAGAGGCTATTTTCAGCAAATTCACCCGTGGCACCAAAACGCGGATGGGAGCCGGAATCGGCCTCTCCATCTGCCGCGTCATCGTCGAGGCCCACGGCGGTCGCATCTGGGCAGAAAACCGGCCGGGCGGCGGCGCCGCATTCAAGTTCGTCATACCCGTCGAGGGGACACCGCCGTCCATGATACCCGAAAAGGAATTGCCATGAAGGAAATTCCGGCTACCGTACTCTTGATCGAGGATGAACGGCAGATGCGGCGGTTTCTCCGGGTAACGCTCCAGAGTGAAAAATATTGCGTGCTTGAAGCGGAAACAGCCAACGACGGGTTGTCCCAGGCTGCGACACGCAATCCTGACATCGTGCTGCTCGACTTGGGGCTTCCCGACATGGACGGCCTTGAGGTCATCGAAAAACTCCGGGAATGGTCCACCGTGCCCGTTATCGTCATCTCGGCAAGGGAGCAAGAAGGGGATAAGATAAAGGCTCTTGACAGAGGGGCGGACGACTATTTAACGAAGCCTTTCGGTGCCGGCGAACTCCTGGCCAGAATCCGCGTCGCCCTCCGGCATGCGGCGCCCAAAAGTAATGATCAGGGAGAAGCGGTTTTTGTCGCCGAAGAGCTCAAGATTGACTTCCTCAAGAGACAGGTTTATTGCGGAACCCGGGAGATTCACCTGACGCCCATTGAATACCGGCTGTTGACGGTCCTCGTTAAGAACGCCGGCAGGGTCATGACCCACAGGCAAATTCTCAAAGAGGTCTGGGGACCTCCCTACGTCGAACAGACACACTACCTGCGCGTATTCATGAATCAGCTGAGAAAGAAGATCGAGACCGATTCAGCCCGCCCACACTTTTTGCTGAACGAACCCGGAATCGGCTACCGCTTTAAGCCGGATATTGATTAGCTGTTGAGCACTCCTTATTTTCACGATTACAAACTGTTATGTGCGTTGTCTTTTTCCAGTTGCCTCGAACTTTCCATTTGACAGATAAAGGGGTATACGGTAGCTTCTCAATGGTTTTATTCACGCAACAGATAATGCCCTTTTTTGTTTCCAGCCTACACCGTTTATCATGATGGGGGGCGCCAGATGAACGAACTAGCGAGGACAAATCCGGAATTGATCGAAGAGAGCTCCGTCTTAACGCGGAGAATCAAGGACTTGGAACAATCGTTGTCAGAGCGCAAACGCGCGGAGGTGGCACTGCGAGAGAAGGAGGTTCGGTATTACACAATTCTTATGAGCATCGAGGATGGCTATTTCGAGGTTGATATCGCCGGAAATTTTACCTTCTTTAACGACTCGGTTTGCCGAATACTCGGATATTCCCGGGCTGAATTGATGGGCATGAATAACCGTCAATATACCGATAAGGAGAACGGCGAAAAGCTCTATCAAGAATTCAATAAAATCTTCAGGACAGGGGAACCCTCAAAAAGAGTCGATCATGAAATTATTAGAAAAGATGGGACAAAACTGTATATTGAGTCCTCTGCATCTCTCATAAGAAACATATACGGTCATCCGGTAGGGTTTCGTGGCATGATGCGCAATATCACCGACCGAAGGCGGGCTGAGGAGGCGTTGCGGAAGAGCAAGGAGTGGTTCCACGCCATATTTGCGCAGACAGCGGTGGGAGTGGCCGAGATCGAAATGGCCACGGGCCGTTTCCTCACGGTGAACCGGCGGCTTTGCGAACTCGTGGGCAGGACCGAGGAGGAGCTGCTGGCCACCACCTTCCAGACAATGACACATCCGGATGATCTTCATTTGCATGAGGAAAAAACGGCACTGCTGTTGGCCGGGAAGATCGAGCACTATAACCTGGAGAAAAGATACATTTCGAAGGACGGGGTGATTATCTGGGTGAATCTCACGGTATCGCCGATCCGGAAACCGACGGAAGAACCTGGGCGAAGTATCGTCGTGGTTGAGGACATCACCGAACGCAAGCGGATAGAAGAAGAGATATGGAAGATGTCCTTCGAGGATGGAAAGACGGAACCCTCATAATCCGGTTCGGTGGTGTGATATAAAATATCATGCCGGACAAATATGTGCTACAATTCTCCATCCATCCAATATGCATCTCTTCAAATCGCATCTTCCGGATCTCCTGTAGCCTCTATGTCCGTCCCATCCAGCACTTCCGAATGAAACAGCATACCGGACAAATTTGTACAACAACACCGGATGGTTTTTATTTGTTGTTGACAATACCGAATCGCTCATGGTAGCCATACCCGCGATGAGTTGCCGATTGCCGCGTAAAAACTGCTTACTTACTGGAAAATATTGAGATAAAATCGGGTCTCATCCGAATGAAACATCATACCGGACAAATTTGTGCTACAACACCGGGTAGTGTGTATATTGAGAAAAAAGCGGGCATCATTCTGAGAATTCTAGGCGACAATTCGGAACCTGTCGGCGCCCGTCAGATCGCCAATCAATTACAAAATCTTCCCTGAAGAAGACTGGAAAGGGCGGAGGAAATGACCGTTATCGGTCATAATAAGATGAAATTGTCTATATTTTATTGTTCAAACTGCTTCGACGGAACCGAATTCGACCGGATGTCCCGCGAAGAGGAAGGCGTTGAATACACCATCATCAGCCTTCCCTGTTCCGGCAAGGCGGACCTCCTCTATCTATTGAAGGCATTTGAGACAGGGGCGGACGGTCTTGCCCTGGTCACGTGCCCGAAAAATGAATGCCATTACCTGGAAGGCAACTTGCGGGCGCCTAAAAGAGCGGAAGAGGCGAATCGCCTTCTCGAAGAGGCGGGAATGGGCAATAATCGCGTAACAGTCCTGCCTATGAACGACAAGGGAATCGGAGAAATTGTTGCAAAGTTGGCGGCGTTTCGTGAAAAAATCCGCAGCCTGCCGGCATAGGCTGCGGGCCATGTGAATGAACAGTGTCAGTGAGCGTATCCCTGCCCTGATACGGGTAAAACATAACGGTTCGGAGAGCATAGTGAAAAACGAAAAACCATTTCATGACCAGTTACAGAGCGGAGATTTCATCGTTACGGCTGAATACCTCCCAAAGGCGGAAACCACAGGGACGGCGATCGAGGCGGCCCTGCAGGCACTGGCGGAAGTCCCGTCGGCGGTCAATGTCGCAGATAACCCTTTCGGCGTTTCCATGTCCAGCCTGGCGGCATCGGTTATCCTCGCCCGGTCGGGAGTTGAACCGATCTACCAGGTCGTCACCCGTGACAGAAACCGTATCGCCATCCAATCCGACCTGTTGGGTGCGGCAGCCCTGGGAATCAGGAACATCCTTTGTCTTTCGGGTTATCATCAGACTTTAACGGACAACCCCGAGTCGGCGAACGTCTACGATCTCGATTCCACGCAGTTGGTTGCCCTCGTCAAGAAGATGCGCGACCGGGGAGAGCTCCTGAACGGCGAGAGGATAAACGGCCCCTTTCCGGTGATCGCCGGCGCCGTCGCCAACCCCTGCCTGAAACCCGTGGATCTGGGCATCATCAGGCTGATGCAGAAGGTCGAAGCCGGAGCGAATTTTATCCAGACCCATGCCGTGTTCGACATCGGGGGATTCGGGCTCTGGCTCGATGCGGCAAAGCAGGCCGGCATAACCTACAAGACGGCAATTTTAGCCGGGGTTTTCCCCCTGGAAAGCGCCGAAGAAGCGGAAACGCTCGCGAAGAAGTATACGGAGTTCCAGATACCCGCCCCCGTCATTGAAAGATTGAAGTCCGCCGGAGATCGGGAGGCCCAGAAGAAGGAAGGGCTGGCGATTTGCGTCGAGACGATCGATAAACTTAAGACCCTGAATGGCTTGCGCGGGATACACCTTCTTTCGGGCGGGAAAGAGTGGACATTGCCGGCGATTCTGACCGCCTCCGGATTGTCCGGTAAACGTTAGCATGAAAACCTCGTAAAAAGTCGCAACAGCCTTGCATCGGGGGCGGCTTCGTAAAAAGGCCGCAGGCAAGGCGCGCGAGCCCTGAGGAGTGAGGCGTACTTTGGGGTACGCCGCAACGACGAAGGGCGACGCGTAACGCAGCATCCGGACTTTTTACGAAGCCGCCATAGCATGACGGTGGAGGGCTGATCATATGCCAGAAAAATATCACATCACGACAAAACCTGTCCCCCCCAGACGTCCCCGCATCGGCAAGTACGGCATCGTGGACTGGCGGGAAGACTGCGCCCGGTGCCATAATTGCGTCAAGAAGGCCTGCGTTTATGACCGGCACCGGGATGAGATCAAGTATATCCGTAATATCGAGAGCGTGGACGCCCTTTTCTTCGACTGCATGGGCTGCTTTTCCTGCGTCCAGGATTGTACCAAGAATCTTTTGTGCCTCTCCATTAACCCCGAATACGAAAAGCTCGGCAACAGCTATTGGACACCCGAGATCATTCAAACCACCTGGGCCCAGGCGGAGACGGCCAAGATTCCCGTTTCCGGAGCGGGTTACGGCGGAAAATTTTCCGGCGAAGGCTTTGATTCCATGTGGACCGATATGTCGGAAATCGTGCGGCCGACCCGCGACGGCATCCACGGGCGCGAGTATATCAGCTCTGCCGTCGATATCGGGCAAAAACCCGCTTTCCTCGCCACTAACGGCGATGAAGTGGTTTCTTCCCTGTCTCCGATATTGTCCATTCCGATGCCCCTGATCATCGACCGGATTCCGGAGAAGTATTCCCTCCCGAAGCTCGATGCCGTGATCGTAGAAACGGCGGTGAGGACCGGTCTCATCGCCATCATGGATTCGCAAAAATGGTCCCTCTTTGAGAAGGATGCCGAAAAATACCTGCCCCACATCGCCTTCTATTTCGCATCCGGCGCCGGAATGCTTCCCAGGGAAATATTGAAAAATACGCGGCTTGCGGAAATAGAAGATGATCGGGACGTGAAGGGCCGGATCCGGGAACTGAAGCAAATCCATCCCGGGATCATCGTTTCCGTGAGAGTAGAACTGACGGCCAACGGGATGCAGCGGGCCATCGAGCTTGCGGACGGGGATGTGGAAGTCATCCATATCGCTGCCGACAGCAACGGCCGGCAGATCGGATCGGAAGACCCCATGTTCATTAAGGACATGATCCGCAAGATTCACAAGGCCCTCATCGAAAACGGTAAAAGAGATAATGTCACCATTATCGCCGGCGGCGGCATCGCACTGCCGGAGCATCTGGCGAAAGGCGTTCTTTGCGGCGCCGATCTGGTTTCGATTGAATTGCCCCTGCTGGTGGGGCTTGAATGCCACCTGTGTCAGCGCTGCGAAGAGGGTTCGGCCTGTCCCGCCAGAGTTCAGGAGATCAGTTTTGATTACGGCGTGGGCAGGATGACGAATTTAATCAGCGCCTGGCATGACCAGTTGATCGAACTGATGGGCGCCATGGGGATGCGCGACGCCCGACGCCTGCGGGGGGACGCAGGACGGGCCATGTTTTTCGAGCAACTCGAGGAGGAAGCTTTTGGCAGAATTTTTGGAAACAGATTGCAAGCTTGAAGATATCATTCCGGAAAAAACACGGAAGACGCGTACGCCTCAATTCCAGCAGGCGCGTACCATCCGGCCCGCTCCGCCCAGATACCGGAATGAGATCTCCAAATATATTATCCTGCGGGACGAGGAAAAATGTGCGGCCTGCGGCCAATGCATTGCCATGTGCCCCCAGGGCGTGCACGTCAAAAATCCCGGTTATAAATATTTTGCCCTTCCCAAGAGCCACCTCTGTTTTGGGCCAAAATGCGAGGACAAAGGATGCTATTGCATAACGGCATGTCCCCGGGGCGCCCTGCGGATACAGGAAAACCCCATGATGAAAGCCTTAGGCGATTACCGATGGCCCGCCGATTTGATTCTCGCCACATGGAAAATGGCGGAAAGCGGCGATGTTCCCTCCGCGGATTACGGATATGAATTCGAGACGGGCAACTCGGGCGGCGGCTTCGATCGCATCCGGTTCAAGTTTCCGGAAAAACCGCCCATCGAACTGGGGAAAGATGAAATCGATACGAGCCTTGAACTGAATCGCCGCCACGACGGCCGTCCCAGAATCCGAATCGATGTGCCGTGGTATGGCGGAGGAATGTCCTTCGGCTCCGTCAGCAATACGACACAGCTTTCAAAGGCCCGGGCGGCCGTGGCCTGGAATACCTTCACCTGCACGGGTGAAGGCGGTTTCATGGAACGGATGAAGCCTTACGATGATCACATGATCACACAGGTGGCCACAGGTCTTTTTGGGGTCCGCGAAGAAACCATCCAGCGCGTTCGCATTGTGGAATTTAAATACGCCCAGGGGGCAAAACCGGGATTAGGGGGGCATCTGTTAGGGGATAAGAATACAGAGGCCGTCGCCAAGATGCGCGAGACGGTCATCGGGATATCCCTGTTCTCCCCCTTTCCGTTCCACAGCGTCTACTCCATCGAAGACCATATGAAGCATATCGAGTGGGTCAAACACATCAACCGGCGGGCGCTGATCTCGACGAAAGTATCGACTCCCAACGACGTGGACATGGTCGCCGTGGGAAGCTACTCGGCAGGAACGCATATCATTCATCTGGACGGCGGTTACGGCGGTACAGGCGCCGCGCCGGACATCGCCAAGAAAAATATCGCCATGCCGATCGAGTACGCCATTCCCAAGGTGCATAACTTTCTCGTGGATGAAGGCGCCCGGGATCGAGTGACCCTAATGGCCAGCGGCGGTATCCGCACCCCTTACGATGTCGCCAAGGCCATCGCCCTCGGCGCCGATGGCGCCGTCATCGGCACCGCGGAACTGGTGGCCCTGGGATGCGTCCGGTGCGGACGCTGTTCAACGGGTCGCGGATGTCCCCGGTGCATAGCGACGACCGACAAAATGCTTGTGCCCAAGATTGATCTCGAATGGGGAGCCCAGAGGATTATTAATATGTACAACGCCTGGCGAAACGAACTCGTCGGCATTCTCCAGCGCTTGGGCCTGAGAAGCGTATCCGATCTCAGGGGACGTTCCGACCTGCTGATGCATCTTGATTATACCAATGACGTTGTGGGGAAAAATCGTGAATAACGAACTGATACGACGACTTATAGACTCCAAGAAGAAATTGATCGAAGAATTCGATCTGCCGGTCACCGCCCGAAAGAGCGAAGAAGAGGGCGGGTGCGGTGTTGTCGGTTTCTGTTGTACCGAGCCTGTTCCCGGTAGACATATCTACGAGCCCTCAAAGCAGATGCACAACCGTGGAAACGGGAAAGGCGGCGGGATCGCTGCGGTCGGATTTGTTCCGGAACAGTTGAGTGTCAGCCGGGATCTCCTGGAAGACCATTACATGCTGCATATCGCCTTCCTTGAGCCGGACGTCAAGGATGACGTGGAGGGCCGTTTTATCACGCCCCTTTTTGATATCGCCGTATCGCAGATGCTCGATACGGTTGACGACTGGAAAACGATCCCGGGTCTGGAGGTGAAGCCTCCGGACGTGTGCCGTTATTTCGTGCGGGTCAAGGCCGATGTCCTCGACCGTTTTATCCTTGACCATCAGCTTCAGGATCTCGACCGCCGGGAAGCCGAAGACGAGTATGTCAACCAGAACAGCTTCAAGCTCAACCAGATGTTTTACTCTGCCGTTGGCGACAAGAGGGCCTTTGTTCTCTCCCATGGCCGAAATATCATGATTCTTAAAGTGGTCGGATTCGCCGAGGCCATCGTTGATTACTATAAGGTCAGGGACCTCTGCGCCCATGTCTGGATCGCCCACCAGCGTTTCCCGACCAAGGGGCGCGTCTGGCATCCCGCCGGCGCCCACCCCTTTACGGGCATCAATATCGCCCTTGTACACAACGGAGATTTCGCCAATTATCATTCCGTCTGCGAACATCTGCTGCAACGCCACATTTGGCCGCAGTTTCTCACGGACACGGAGGTCTCCGTCCTGCTGTTCGACCTATTAAGCCGGACGTACCATTATTCCCTCGAGCACATCATCGAGGCCTTAGCCCCGACCTCCGAGCTGGACTTTGACCGCCTTCCGGAAGCGAAGAAGAAACTCTACCGGGCCATACAGGCCACCCATATTCACGGCTCCCCGGATGGGCCCTGGTTTTTTATTATCGCCCGGAACAATGTGGCCCAGAAGCAATTCCAGCTTCTGGGCATCACGGACACGGCCATGCTGCGTCCCCAGGTCTTCGCCCTCTGCGACGGGGAGGTGCAGGTCGGGCTCATTGCATCGGAGAAACAGGCCATCGATGCGACGCTGCTGAGTCTCTCCAAAGATGACATCCGCATATGTCCCGTGGCCGACCGTTACTGGAACGCCCGCGGGGGAAGCCATACCGACGGAGGCGCGTTTATTTTCAACCTCACGCAGGAATCCGGCCGGTTGCGGATGACGTGCACCGACAAATTCGGCAAACCGGTTTCGCTGCCGAAGGGTGCCGAGCCGTACGATTTTGCATCGGAAACCTATCTGCAGCATGAAGTCGGCCATGATATTGAACAAAAGATCAAACAACTTGCAGAAAGCGACGCCGCGGGTCTGTACCGGTATCTTCGCGACCATATATCCGCCTGGGGGTATGACGATATACGCGCCGTCTGCCGACTGATGACCGATAACGCCAGGAATACGAACACGATCGGGATTGCGATCAAAGCATTGACCATGCTCAACGATCTCCGCTATTCGACAGGCACGAAGAAGCGAAGCCATCTCCTCCATATCCTGAGAGGCGAACTCAGCAGGTTTTTAAAAGGCCTGCCGCACCTCGACCGGGTCCGGGATGCTCCGGACATCGAGTACCGGCTGATCGACTTTGCGTCCCGCAACGCCCTGCGCGCCCCGATGCAGAATGAAACGACTTTGGTGATCGATGCTTTCGGCTTCCCCGCGGAAGGGGAGCAGAGTGATGCCTCCCTCCTGATGGACGCCTACATGAAGGGATGGCGGCGTTTCCTCTCCTTCGGCTGCATCGGCCAGCGATACATCGGCAACGGCCTCGGGCCTGAGACCGATGATGTTGCCATCGATGTTTACGGCAGTTCGGGCGACTATCTGGCTTCCGGAATCGACGGAATGACGATCGCAGTCCACGGCAATGCCCAGGACCAGTTGGGGCAGATCATCAAGCAAGGAAAATTGGTCATATACGGCGACGTCGGTCAGACATTTCTCTATGGCGCCAAGGGCGGAGAAATATATGTCATGGGCAATGCCGCGGGACGGCCGTTGATCAACTCCGTCGGGAAACCCAGGGTTGTCATCAACGGCACCTGCCTCGACTTTCTGGGCGAGTCCTTCATGGCGGGCGATCCCCACAATGGCGGCGGGTTCGTCGTCCTGAACGGCGCGAGATTCGACGACGACGGTTCTCTTATCCTGATGGATGAACCGTATCCGGGCAGCAATATCTTTTCCCTGGCGTCGGGAGGGGCTATCTACGTCCGTGACCCCGGCAAGACCCTGGTGGACCAGCAGCTCAACGGCGGGATGATTGCCCCGTTGACGAAGAAAGACTGGGAGCTCATCCTGCCCTACCTGGAGGAGAATGAGCGGCTCTTCCATATCCAAATCGAAGACCTCCTGAAAGTGAACGGCGAGAGGCAAGACCCGCGGCAGGTCTACCGCAAGGTCGTGCCGTTCGTCGCGGGGAAAGTTGCCGAAGAGCTCGAAGATGACCTGCTCGACGAAGAATTCCTGGAAGAAGAGCCGCTATGCGAAGCCGGCGTCACCGGCCAAATAGACAGGGGCGTCATCCGTCCTGAGAGCCCGGATTATTCCGACAACCCGGAAGAGTAAATAGATCCTATGCCGATAAAAATCAAACGAGCGGCCGCCGGCCGAGGAATCATCGATCAGGTCAAGGCCCTGTCGGGAATCGACATCAGCGCCTGTCTGCAATGCAGGAAGTGCACGAACGGCTGTCCCGTCGCGGGCTATACAACGTCGTCCCCCTCGGAAATCATCAAAAAGCTGCAACTGGGAGCCGGGGAGGAACTGCTGGACAGTGAGATCATCTGGGTCTGCGCCTCCTGCGCCACCTGTTTCAGCCGCTGCCCCATGGAAATCAACATGGCCGAAGTCATGGATGCCCTGCGCGTGATGGCCGAAGCGAGGGGCGCCGCGAAGCCGCAGGGGAACATGCCCCTGATGAACAAGCTGCTTTTGGGGACCATCAAGACCTTCGGACGGACCTACGACCTCGGGGCCATGGCCCTGTACAAGGCGGGCACGGCCTCTTACGCAAAGGATCTGGATAAACTCCCGATGATCCTGAAAAAAGGAAAGATCGCCCTCTTGCCCCCCCACGGCGCCGATAAGAAAATGGTGAAGCGGATATTCAACAACTTAGAGAAAACAAGGAAAAAGTCAAAATGAAATACGCCTATTTCCCGGGATGTTCGGCGGAATCGACGGCCCGCGACCTGTACCTGTCAACCGTGGCCGTTGCCCGCGCGCTGGGACTCGAATTTGCAGAACCCGAGGCATGGTCCTGCTGCGGCACCACCATGGCCCACCAGGTCGATCACGATCTCTCCCTGTCGCTTGCCGCCGCCAATCTTTTGAAAGTGAAGGATATGGGGCTCGACATGGTGGTCAGTTGCGCCTCCTGCTACAGCCGAATGAAGATCGCCAACCATGAAATATCCACGAATCCGAAAAAACGGGAGATCGTTTCAGCCGCCCTGGGGAGGGATTATGACGGCGCCGTCAAGGTACGGCATTTCGTAGAAATCGTGATCGAGGATATCGGACTGGATGTCTTCAAAAAAGCGCTGACCCACTCCCTCGGGGGGTTGAAGGTGGCGCCGTACTACGGATGCCTTATGGTGCGCCCTCCGGAGGTCGCGGGGTTCGACGACCCGGAAAATCCCGTTTACATGGACAGGCTCATCAACGCCATGGGTGGTGTAGGGCTGGACTGGCCCCATAAGGTTGAATGCTGCGGTGGTTCATTAACCCTTACCAGGTCAGACCTCGTCGTAAAACTTTCCGAATCGATTATTGTCATGGCCAAAGATTCCGGAGCCCAATGCATCGCCGTTGCCTGTCCCATGTGCCAGATCAATCTGGATATGCGGCAGGACGATATTTTAAAAACCACAGGCCATCGTTACAACATGCCGATCATCTATATCACACAACTGATGGGATTATGTCTTGGTATGCCGGAGAATGCACTTGGACTGAACAAACTGATCATTTCGCCGAAAGCGGCGCTGAATTTTATTCGGTCATAAATGAAGGTCATGAATCATGGAAAAAGTTAAAAAGAAAAAAATTGGCGCCGTGCTTGTCCAGGGAGGGGGCATCGCCGGCGTCCAGGCTTCCCTCGATCTGGCCAATTCCGGCTTCAAGGTCTATCTGGTCGAGAATTCGGCCGCCATCGGCGGGATGATGGCGCACCTGGATAAAACCTTTCCCACCGGTGACTGCGCAACCTGTATCGTCTCTCCCAAACTTGTTGAGTGTGCCCGAAATCACAATATTGAAATCCTCACCCTCGCCACCCTGGAGAAGCTGGAAGGAACGCCGGGAAACTTTAAAGCCACCGTCAAAAAGTCTCCCCGGTATATCGATGAGCGGATCTGTAATGATTGCGGTGATTGCACCAAAGTCTGTCCTGTTGAAATAGAAGATCGATACAACCGCGATCTGGGGAAAAGGAAAGGCATTCAAAAATATTCCGCACAAGCGATACCCAATAAGCCGAGGATCCTCAAGCTGGGCCATTCCCCGTGCAAGATGGAGTGTCCGGCCAATATCAATGTGCAGGGGTATATCCAGCTCATCAAGAAAAAGGAATATGTGAAGGCGGCAAACCTCATCCGGGAGCGAAACCCCTTGGCCGCGATCTGCGGCCGGGTTTGCCCGGCCCCCTGCGAGAGCGCCTGCACCCGCGCCGACGTGGATGCGCCGCTCGCCATCCGGCAGCTCAAGCGGTTCGCCGTGGACCAGGAAATCGCCATGGTGAAAGCGGGTGAGCTGGCGCTGCCGGAGGAGAAATCTCCCGCGGCCAACGCCCCGAAGATTGCCGTGATCGGCGCCGGACCGGCAGGCCTCACGGCGGCCGGTGATCTGGCCGACCGGGGATTTGCCGTGACCGTCTATGAGGCCGCCGGCAGCGCAGGAGGCATGCTCCTCTGGGGGATCCCGCCCTACCGCCTCCCCAAGGACATCCTCGAGTACGAGGTGGAGCTCATCCGGCGCAGAGGCGTCAAGATCGTCCTGAACTGCCGCATCGGCACGGATAAGACAATCGAGGAGCTACGGAAGGGAAACGACGCCGTCTTCATCAGCGCCGGCGCGCACGTGAGCCGAAAACTTGGGGTTCCCGGCGAAGACAAATCCGGCGTCGATTTCGGCGTGGAATTCCTGAGGCAGGCCGGAAACAAGGACGCCCAGCCCTGTGTGGGCAGGCATGTCCTGGTCATCGGCGGCGGCAATGTGGCCATCGATGTGGCCAGAACGGCCCTCCGGCTGGGCGCCAAGCACGTAGAAATGGTCTCGCTGGAACGACGCGACGAAATGCCCGCCTACAAGGAAGAGATCGCGGCCACGCTGGCTGAAGGTATTACGATCAACAACGGCTGGGGGCCGAACCGCATCCTCGGCAACGGCTCTGTCACCGGCATCGAGCTGAAGGAATGCACCCGTGTCTTCGATGAAAACCGCCGGTTCAGCCCCACCTACAACCAGGACCATCTGAAAACGATCGACGCCGACCAGATCATCGTGGCGATCGGCCAGGCGGTCAATCCCGATCTGCTGCAGCACTGCGGCGTGGAGACCGGGCGGGGCTGCTTCATGGCCGATCCCATCACGCTGGAAACATCGGTCAAGGGAATCTTTGCCGGCGGCGAAAACGCGACCGGACCGGGGAGCGTTATCCAGGCCGTTACCGCAGGCAAAAGAGCCGCCGAGTCGATCGAACGCTACCTGAACGGAAGGGACCTCCGGGCCGACCGTTTTACCGACACCTTGAAACCCCTGCCGGAGGAGCTCCTCCCCTCGACGGACCACGTCGAAAAGAAAGAACGGGCCAAGGCAGCGGAACTCCCGGCGGCGATGAGGACGGGCAATTTCTGCGAGATTGAATCCGGCCTCTCCGAAGAAGACGCGCTTGCGGAGGCCGAGCGTTGCCTAAATTGCGCCATGTGTTCCGAATGCATGGAGTGTGTCGCCGCCTGCGATAAAAAAGCTGTTGTACACGGCATGCAGGAAGAAATGATAACCCTGGATGTCGGTTCCGTCATCCTGACACCGGGATTTGAAGAATATGATGCGAAACTTAAAGGAGAATATGGTTTTAATCGGTATCGGAATGTTTTGACCAGCGTGCAGTTTGAGCGGATGCTTTCTGCCGCCGGCCCCTATGCAGGGCACGTCGTACGCCGGGATGACGGCAAGGAAGCCAAAAGAATAGCGTGGATACAGTGTGTCGGTTCCCGCGACGCCAAATGCGGGAATGAATATTGTTCTTCCATCTGCTGCATGGCCACGACAAAACAGGCGCTGGTCGCCAGTGAACATAGCGCCGGTCTCAAAGCGACAATTTTTTATATGGATATCAGGGCTTTTGGGAAAGACTTCGACCAGTATTACGAACGCGCCAGAAGTAAGGATAATATAGAATATATCAAGAGTATTCCCTCCAGGGCCATCCAGGTTCCGGGATCAATGGACATCAGGCTTCGCTATGTGGACGGGAACTTCAAACAGGTGGAACGCGATTTTGATCTGGTTGTTCTGGCTGTCGGCTTGGATCCCAAGCCTAACGTTTCGGCGAGCATGGCGCATCTGGGCATTGAACTCAATGAGTTCGGCTTCTGTAAAACCAGCCGGTTTTCCCCGCTGGAAACGTCACGGCCCGGTGTTTTCGTGGCCGGCGCCTTCCAGGAGCCCAAAGATATACCCGAAACCGTAACCCAGGCGAGCGCCGCCGCCGCCATGTCCATGGAACTTCTGGCTTCGGCGCGCAACACCCTCATCACGAAAAAGACCTATCCACCCGAGCATGACGTCGGCGACGACGAACCGAAGATCGGTGTCTTTGTCTGCCATTGCGGGATCAACATCGCCGGTACGGTGGATGTGGAAAAGGTGACCGAGGCCGTTTCCAAGGACCCGCACGTGGTCGTCGCTTCTCACACCATGTACACCTGTTCGGATGCGAGCCTTTCCGAAATCAAGAAGCGGATCGAAGAGTTCCGGCTGAACCGCGTGGTGGTCGCCTCCTGCACCCCCCGGACCCACGAGCCCCTCTTCCGCGAAACCCTGCGCGAAGCGGGATTGAACCCCTACCTGTTCGAACTGGCCAACATCAGGGACCAATGCTCCTGGGTCCACTCCTCAACTCCGGACGTCGCCACACAAAAAGCGATCGAACTTGTGAGGATGTCCATCGCCCGGGCAAGATTCCTGAAGCCCCTGTTCGGAGAATCCCTGGCTATCAACCAGGACGGCCTGGTCATCGGGGGAGGATTGAGCGGCATGACCGCCGCCCTTTCCCTGGCGGATCAGGGCTTCAAAGTCGCTCTCATCGAAAAATCGGGAGCCCTGGGCGGTCAGATGTTAAACGTCCATTCCGTGCTGGAAAGCGATGATCCCTACTTCTTTACGGCCAATATGTTATACCGGACGCAGAATCACCGAAACATCACGGTTTATCTCCAAAGTGAAGTGACCAAAGTCAGCGGGCATATCGGAAAATTCGTGGTGACTGTGGCTGAGAAGAGAAAGGGCAACGGCCAGGGCGAAATCACCAAAACCGACATCTCCTGCGGCGCCATCATCGCGGCCACCGGGGCGGAGCCGGCGAAAGCCGCCGGATTTCTCTCCGGCGAGTCGGAAAATGTCCTGACCCAGAGCGAACTGGAAAAACTGCTCTATGAGGACAGGTTTGACGGCGGCGCCAAAAACATCGTCATGATTCAATGCGTCGGTTCCCGCAATGATCAACATCCGTATTGCAGCCGCATCTGCTGTTCCATGGCGGTGAAGAACGCCCTGGCCATCAAGAAGAGAAATCCCGATGCCAATATCTACATCCTCTACCGCGACATGAGGACCTACGGCTTCCGGGAGAAGTACTACCGGATGGCCCGGGATGCCGGAATCGTCTTTGTCCGGTACAATGAAGCAAAGCCGCCGGTCGTTTCCCGGGAGAACGGCCTTCTCGTCGCGGTCGACAGCCCCGACGTCAACGACCGGGTGGAGATCGAAGCCGATCATGTCATCCTGAGCACCGGAATCAGCGCGCCGGCCGGCAACAGGCAGCTGTCGGACATGCTCAAACTGCAGCTGAACGCCGACGGGTTCTTCCTGGAGGCGCACGTGAAGCTGCGCCCCGTGGATTTCGCCACCGAAGGCATCTATCTCTGCGGTTTGGCCCATTCGCCGAAGATGATCGATGAAAATATTTCCCAGGCCCGGGCCGCCGCTTCGCGGGCGGCAACCGTACTCTCCAAAACGCATCTGGATGTCGGCGCCCAAGTCTCGGAGGTTAACCAGGACAAGTGCATCTCCTGCATGACCTGCGTTCACATCTGCCCCTACGGCGCGCCTTTCGCGAACGTTGACAACAAGGGGGAGATTACGGCGGCCAAATGCATGGGTTGCGGTATTTGTGTTTCCGAATGTCCCGCCTGTGCGATTCAACTCAACCATTTTGAGTCCAGGCAGTTCAATGCGATGCTGGAAAATCTGTTGGAGCACCATTTGACTGTCGAATGTAATGAAGACAGAGGCATTCTATGAGTAACGAGAATTTTGAACCACTGCTTATTGCATTCTGCTGCCAGTACTGCTCCTATTCCGCCGCGGACCTGGCAGGTTCCATGAGACTGCAATATCCCCCGAATGTGCGCATCATCCGAACACCCTGTACGGGAAGGCTGGAAGTGGAGTTTTTTATGAAAGCCTTCGAAAAGGGCGTCGATGGAATTCTCGTCGCGGGATGCCTGGAAGGCGGCTGCCATTTTACGGAGGGCAATCTCCTGGCAAGGGGCAGGGTCGGCTATACGCGGAAATTCCTTTCCGAGAGCGGGTTGGAGGAGGAGCGCATCCGCATGATCAACATATCGGCGGCACAGGCCAGACCGCTTGTCGATTACATCAATGAGATGCTGGCCACCCTGAAAAACCTCGGACCAAGCCCGTTAAAGAGCATGAACCCATCAAAAAATGCGGAGATCAGGATATGATAGTCGCACAAAGGAAAAGCATCCCCGAGCTCATCGACATACTGAAAGGCCAAAAGAAGATTCTCATGCTGGGCTGCGGCACATGCGTCACGGTCTGCCTGGCCGGAGGGGAGCGCGAGGTCAGCATCAATGCCTCGGCCTTGCGCATCGCCTCGAGGCTGAAGAACCTCGCCTTCGAAGTCGAGGAGCTGACGATCGAACGGCAGTGCGACAACATCTTTATCGAGAAGGCGGCCGAGGCGATCAAGAGAAACGATGTCGTCCTTTCGCTGGGCTGTGGCGCCGGGGTCCAGGCGATCGCGGAGCGGTACGACAAACCGGTATATGCGGGACTCGATACGGCGTTCATCGGCATCCTCGAAGAGCGGGCCACCTGGACGGAGAAATGCATCGCCTGCGGTAAATGCGTTCTCCATGAGTACGGCGGCATCTGCCCCGTCACCCGGTGTGCGAAGCATATGCTGAACGGCCCATGCAGCGGCTCGCGCGAAGACCGGTGCGAGGTGAGAGCCGATCGGCCGTGCGCCTGGCAACTCATCTACCAGAGGCTCAAAAATATCGGTGAACTCGATCGACTGAAATCGATTAAGGCCCCCAAGAACTGGGGTGCAAGCATCCACGGGGGAAGCAGGGTTGTTATACGGGAAGATCATAGAATTTGATTTGGCTGGGCGAGTTGAATCAAATTAAATGTTACCAAAGGGTGATTAAAAAGGGATCATTGACTCATAATTAGGCGTTACCGAACACCGACTTCCCTGGAGGTATAATCATGAGTCCGCCCCAGTTTTATCTGTTGACAATGTCTTTGTTTTAGTTAGAATACATCTATGATATTAAGACTTGGCAATATTCAAATCCAGCAGCGTCAGCAGCAGCGCAAGCGAATCCATGATTCGCCTGGGATTGGATATTTCTAAGCTTATTTTGTGAAATAAAAAATCGGGCCCTGGCGGATCAAGCGTTCGCCGGGGCTTTTTTTATTTGTGCACTGAGGGGTCGTCTAATGGTAGGACAACAGGCTCTGGACCTGTATATTGAGGTTCGAATCCTCGCCCCTCAGCCATGTCATGATTTGGCGCCATTTTGAGATGAGAGGAGGAATGGGCTATGAGGATGAAACTTCAGAAGATAAGTATCGACGTCGAAAAATTCAATGCGACCCATAATGCAGACGATGAGTGCTGGGAGCAACTTTTGGGCGGCGGGCCCGGTCCACTGAGTCCTCATGACCAACAGCCTGTGCAGACCATGTCAGATCGTGAATATGTGATATTGATGGAAGAACGCTATAGAATCCTTGAAGAGGGTATTTTCTAAACGGAAACGGCGATCCCGATATAAGTCTTCGCGGCTCCCGAAGTTTGACACCCAATTTTATAATTACCCTGAATAATCGGTTATATACAATTTTGAACCATCCATTTTATTTGCTACATTTTCATAGAAAAGCAGTGGGGATCTATGGATCACCCAGAGAACGGGCTATGAAAAGAAATAGACACCTAAGGAAGGACGCCCCGAAACGGGCCGATTCCCAAGAGCTATTCGCCACCATCTCCCTCAAGACCCTGCTGTCGCCCACACTTTGACGGTGTACAAAGAGATCGGCCGTTACAATCAATGGTATTTTCTGTAAGGTGGCCTCACTGAAACTCGGTACGTCAGCCAGCTACTTGCTGAGCACCTATGCGGACGCGGCGATGTTCAATCAAAGCACAGATTGCATTTTTCATTGGAACAGTGGTAATCTCATTTACCGGTGTTCCGCGACAACGCAACCATTTGATATTCCCGCAAGGGTCTGTCAGGCGTCACCCGTGGATGATGGAACGAATCGGAAGGGTCGAATGTCCCGGAAGGGGAATGAATTGCGGGAAGAAGGGTTCCGCCATGGCTTCATCGATCTGGCGACCGTCGCAGGTCGGCACATCCGGAGGAAAAGAGATCAGCATCCATAACTTTGAAGAACTGGCCGCGCTGCACGCCGTCGCAAAAATTCTGGCGCAGCCGGGGGAGCTGCGGGACCAGATCGAGCTTGCCCTGCAGGAGATGGGCGACCGGCTGGGGATGCAGCGGGGGATGATCTCCCTCCTCGATCGCGAAACGGGCGAGGCCTGGCTGGATGTCGCGCACGGCGTTGATATCCAGGGCTTGGACGTGACCTACCTCCCCGGCGAAGGCATCACGGGCAAGGTTGCGCAGACCGGCCGGCCGATGGCCTGCGCGAACCTCGGGAAGGAGGTCCATTTCCTGGACCGGACCGGCGCCCGCCGCTTTCTGAACCGTGCAGAGCTCTCCTTTCTCTGCGTGCCGATCATCTACGACGCCCGCGTCGTCGGGGTGCTCTCGGCGGACAAGGTCGCCCGCCAGGTGGAGAACCTGGACCGGGAGCTCGCGATGCTCTCCTCGGTTGCCGAGCTGCTCGCCAAGGCGGTCCACAGCCGTGCCGTCGAAGAGGAGAACCGGCGCCTCCGCCATCTCCTTGGCCGTTCCCGGACGCCGTCGGCGGAGATCATCGGCCATTCCGGGGTGATGCAGAACCTCTTCGGCATGGTTGCCCAGTTAGCCGATTCCAATACGACGGTCCTGATCAACGGGGAGACGGGGACGGGCAAGGAACTGGTCGCCCGCGCGATCCAACGGAACAGCCCCCGCCTCAAGGGGCCGCTTGTCCAGGTCAACTGCGCGGCCATTCCCGACACGCTGATCGAAAGCGAGCTCTTCGGCCACGAACGGGGGGCCTTCACCGGCGCCATCCACCAGCGGCGCGGACGTTTCGAAGAGGCGCACGGGGGGACGATTTTTCTTGACGAAATCGGGGATCTCTCCGCGGCGGCCCAGGCCAAGTTGCTCCGGGTGCTCCAGGAAAAGCAATTCCAGCCCCTCGGTTCCTCACGCGTGGTCCGCGTCGATGTCCGGATCATCGCCGCAACGAATCGGAACCTCGAACAGGATCTCGCCTCGGGTCGGTTCCGGGCCGACCTTTTTTACCGTCTGAACGTCTTTCCGCTCTACCTGCCGCCGCTGCGCGAGCGGGGGAGCGACATCATCCTCCTCGCCGACCACTTTGTACTGAAATACACAAAGGAGATGGGGAAGCCGCTCAAAAAGATCTCGCCTGCCGTGTCGGACATCTTGCTCGCCTACCACTGGCCGGGCAACGTCCGGGAATTGGAGAACTGCATCGAACGGGCGATTCTCCTTGCGCCCGGGGAGACGATCGAGCCGGTGCATCTGCCCCCCTCGCTGCCGCTCCGAGTGAAAGGCATGGAGCGGCAGGAACAGGGCAGACTGAACGCCGTCGTCGAGGCGCAGGAGCGGGAGCTCATCACGAATGCCCTCCGGGAGACTAAGGGGAACCAGACCCGGGCGGCGAAGCTTCTCGGGACGACAAAGCGGATCATCCAGTACCGGATCCAAAAGATGGGGATTGATCCCAAGCCGTACCGCGCGAAAACGACGGATGCCCCGCGCTCCGGCATGCAGGAAGAATAAAAAAAGATGTTACATTTTTGTTCCTTTTTTTGACAATAAGACAATTTTGTGTCGCAATCCCCGATCTTTTCCCTCGTCGCGGGGGATGGCAGAGGGCCCTCCCGGAATCACAACGCATTTTAACGGCCATGATTCTTGCCTTTTCCGGAATATGGCACGGTTTTGGCTCTAACAAAACTCTCAGACTTTTCCGGTTTCTGGACGTCGTCTTGGCGAAGACCAGAGGATTCCGAAAAATGCTATCGGATTTTGATGGATAGAAAGGATGGTTGATTATGTGCAGATTGTTTTCCATTACGAGCAGGGACCCCCTTTCCCCGATGGTCGCGATCCGCGCCCTTGACGTCATGAAGGAGGGGCACGACGGATCGGGCGTGGGGCTTTTCATGACCGATCTCGGCGGGGATTTCGAACAGTTCCGGGGGGGGCCGATCCTCTCCGGGATCTTCTCCAACACGGGGATCAAGGCCCTCGACCGGTACATGATGGACATGGATTTCATGACGAAATACAAGCTTTCTTTCCGGCCGACGAAGCGCCCCCCCGCGGGGACCCCAAGGCGGGACAACTACCTGATCCGCGTCTATGAATACCCCCCGGACTGGGAGAACCTGCCCGAAGCGGAGGTCCAGCGCCGCCTGATGATGTGCCGTCTCCAGCTCCGCGAGATGGGGGA
>Ga0315286_10000436_pt1 | contig 34694 bp, 27 predicted proteins | sample YL17G10_0_MG_FD_205038 | JGI IMG/M metagenome (GOLD analysis project Ga0315286, IMG submission 205038) | Sediment microbial communities from Yellowstone Lake, YNP, Wyoming, USA - YL17G10_0 | ecosystem: Environmental > Aquatic > Freshwater > Lake > Sediment | place: USA: Wyoming | collected...
CTAAGAGCGATATTTTTCCTTTCCAAAGCTGATTTTTGCTCTTGTAAATCTGCTTTTGATTCCACAAGGTTCTTTTCTGTCTTTTTTAGTCCAGTAATATCATGGGCCACGCTCACTACAGCGGAGACATCCCCTTTGTTATCAAAAATAGGCGCTATGGTAACCAAAAAATTATAAACTTCTCCTCTAACCTTTAAGGTGCGTTCTGTTACAATACTTCCTTTCTTGCGAAAAACTGATTGAATAGAGCCAAGCCTTTCCTTTTCTTCTTCCTTTGTAAAAAAATATCTCATTTTTTTACCTATGACAATGGAATTGTAGTAACTTGAATCGGCCGGTTGCCTTCTTTTACCAAAACCTCTTCGCTGACAACCGGTTTTTTGGTTTTCAGCGCTTTAACTATTCCGCAGTTCGGACAAGCAGTGTTACTCCCCATAAAATACTTGTAGCATTTCTTGCCAGTAGGATTACCGTAAACTTTTTGCCATTCCGGGTCAATGTAAACCATGTTAAAGTCGGAATCGATAATATCCAGGCCTGTTTTTGTGGCACCCAGGATGAATTCCATCTGCTGTTTTGTCCTCTGCAGCACCTCCTCCGCCTTCTTGCGCCCTGAGCTTTCGATGATTTCCCATCTGCCTTCGCGCTTGATAAGTGCAGATTTATGACCGCCAATCACATCTATAATTTCTGGTGCACCACATTTATCAATAGAATAAGGACAAATGGCAAGCATTTTATGATTGCGGATTATATCGTCTACTTCTGTTTCATACTGCTTGAAATCCTTCCATTCTCTCTTCTCCAGCCAGTAGGTATTCCCGGCAAGGCGCAAGCCCTCAAAGCCTCTTTCTAAAGCCTGCCTTTCCTTGTCAATCCAGAACTGCTTCATCTTAGTAAATCCTGAATCTTCTCTTTCGGTCTGCTGTCGGCTATAATCCACTATCTCTATCTGGCCTTTTTTAATGTAATTGTCTAGATTCTTTAATCTTTTACTTAAAGAAACCCTGGCTTCTTCTGCTCGTAAAGGATCCCAGCAAACCCACATACAGAATTCATTATTCTCTAACCCTGCCTTAAAGTATGACACCAGGATATCGATTAAATCTTCTTTGGTCTGGTAAAACTGACAGAGGTGCGTACCCCAGGGAACTTCACCAATAATATCGAGGCCGGTTTTTCTAAGTTTTTCTCTCATCTTACTCACCTCATAAAAAACAAAAAAAGCAGCCTCCTCTACAGGAATCTGCCTGTTAAATTTGTTTTTCTAGCCGCATCTTATCACCCCATCGTGATTAATGTGGGCTGAGTTGCTGTTTTATTACACTATCTTTTTCTTTTATATTGTTTTTTAAGAAAATACTTAATGTTATATAGCAAATTACCCAATTTCACATTTTTAATAATATGCCATTTATTGTTTTTATTGCAAAAGGCAAATCTGTGATTCGCCGACAAAATGAGAATATCGCTTATATCAAGTTTACCAATTGGATAAGTACATAGGGCTGACATCTTGAGTTTAGGAATTAGCTTATCTACTTCTTTTTCGTAATGAATAAAATTTGCCCAATCTTTCTGCCGAAGCCAAGAAAAATCTCCGCTTACACGCAGTTCACTGAAACCTTCTTTTATAGCTTGTTTTTCTTTTCTCGCCCAGCCCTGTAAAACCTCTTTTGGGTTGAATTTTCCTGATTTCAAATACCAATCTTTGCAATCTAGTATTTCAAGCTGGCCTTTTCTCATATATGTATCAAAGCTTCTTATTCTCCTACTCAAAATTTCTTTTGCTTCTTTAACTCCTAACGGTTTTGAAACAACCCAGATACAGAATTTATTCAGTTTTAATCCTTCGTTGAAATACGGAACTACCAAATCAATTAGGTCTTTTTTAGCGGCATAAAACAAACAAATATGCCTGCCTGAAAGGACGCCGTATAAAGTATCGCCTTCTTTGTTGTTCACTTTTTCTCGAACCATTATTGCCTCCCATGTGACCCTACCCCCAAACCTATCGCTTTCTGCTCCATACACCCCGCCATAAAGGATTGGCGGGTGTGTTGCTTGCTGCAACACCCAATCCTATCGGATGGATTGGTGTTCCGCCTTCTGCGGAAACAAAAACCCAAGGCCTGCATTTCTGCAGCGCCTTGGGTCAATCTTCAAAAATTAGCTAAGAGGGCTATCCTTGCTTGTTTGTTTACAGAATGCATTTTCACACCATATGTTTACCCTATGATAAAATTTCCAGAAGGCGCCTTAGCGCAGCCTGCGGCGACTGCCAGCACCAGAATGCAACAAAGCATTGTCTTAATTAATCGCATAATCATTAAATTCCTCCCCAATCTTATTACTTACGACTTATTACTTACGACTTACCACCCAGCTTCTCCTCCAGCTCAACAATCCGCGCCTTCAGTTCTTCCATCGCGAGCTGCCTGCCCATTCCTACTACCCATTCCCGAAAATACTTGCTATTTCTCTCTGTTTATGGTATCATTTTTTTCTGGTGAACATATGTATTCCAAGGTAAATATAGGCAAAGATATTTTCAAAAAGCATAATGTAAAGTTTGCCTACCTATTTGGTTCACAGGCAAAAGGCAATGCTGTTGAACAAAGCGATTTTGATATTGCTGTTCTCTTTAAAGAACCACCATTCGATCCGCTTGCCCTTAGAGAAACTATGGATCTTTGTTCGGATCTAAGCAACTTTTTCCCTAACAAAATTGACATTGTAAGCCTCCACTATGCACCGTTATTGCTAAAGTATGAAGTCGTTGCCCACAGCCGAGTCCTATACTGCGAAAATGAAGTAGAGCGAGTAAATTTTGAAGTCGCAGTAATAAAAGAATATATTGACGAAGAGCCCATTCGTAATCTTTATAATGAGGCGCTTTATAAAAGAATCCTACAAGGAGTTTAAGCATGGTAAATCCTGAAACTATCAATGAACGATTAAGAGAGATAGAAGAAAATATCGTTCTACTTGAAGAATTAAAATCTATTCCCTTCGATAAATTTAGCGATGACCTAAAAACATCAAAGTGTGTCGAACGCTGCCTGGAGATTTCCATACAGTGCATCTTAGACATATGCCACCATATTATCGTAGATAACAATTGGCCAAGGCCTAAAGATAATAAAGAAGCAATACTGACAATTAACCAGAAAGGCATTATCCCTTCTGAATTTGCTAATCGCATACTGCCAATGGTAGGGCTGCGTAATCTTCTTGCTCATGAATACCTCAAAGTTGACCTCAATAAACTCTACAGCTATCTTCAGAACCTTCAGGATTTCCGCGAATTTCAAAAATATATCCTGGCATACCTTAAAAATCTTTAAGCCTCCATCTGGCGCGAATCACGCCTTTTCTCCTAATTTCTTCTCCAGCTCCGCAATCCTCTCCTTTAACTCCCTCATCTTAAGCTCTCTTCCTACTGCTACCTTATTGAATCGCTCAAGTTCAGCCGCTTTCTTCTCCGCGTTTTCTTTCGCCTTTTGCGCCTCTTCATTGGCCAGACGCAACTCTTCAGTAGTTGATTTTAACTCTTCGTTGACCTGCCTCCCCGTTTTTTTAGCGAATGCCCTAAGTTAAAATCTTTGCCTATTTCCATACCCTGAGCTGGTTGAACTGCACCCTGAATTTCTTAAAGAATTTCTCTATCTTCTGCTTTTCAGCATGAGGCACAAGAACGCAGCCGGGTGAAAGCTTCTGGCCTCCAAGCTCCTGCAATAATCCTTTATATTTGTAGCCCTTCTTTATCTGCTCATAAAGCTGCCTGTTGAACCTTGCCTTTTCCTTCTGGCTCAGGTTGTTAAGCTGGAAGGTATAGACAAGAAAAGGCTTTTGCTGAAGCAAAATCGCAGATGGAATATCAGCCGCCTCCCTTAAATAAAGCACCTTGCCTTTCTGGAATATGTTTTGAAGAAGGCCCGTATCAGTTTTCTGCAATTCCCCAAGCGTCCTTATCGTAGATTGCATGTTCCTGCCTGTCTCGTTTTCAAGCTCAATGATTTTATCCTGCACTTCTTTGCTGGTTTTTTTCTCAGTTGTAAGTATTAACAAGTCGATGTCAGAGCGCGATGTCGCCTCGCCTCTCGCAAAACTGCCATAAAGCACGACAGCCTTTACATCCTCTATTGCTGAAAGATTTTTTGCTATCTTATTCAGCAGCCTTTTCATTGATTTCCACTCCGAACCTTTTCTCAAAGAATTCAGTTATTATTTTAAGGTTATCCATTACTTCCTTCGCCAGTTCAATATGCTTATTAAAATCCCCCATACCCTCCTTTAGTTCGTTATTGTAACGAATAATGGCTGTTTTGTCAAGTTTTTCGTTATCGTAACGTAAAGCTTATTTTTAATATTTACTTTAAGCTCCTTTAGCGCCTACTAAGTTTCACAGGGACTGCTCTCCCCTCTTCGATATACACCCGGCCTTATCGGAAAGGCCGGTGCATTGCCTTTTGCAGTATACACCCGCCATAAAGGATTGGCGGGTGTGTTGCTTGCTGCTACACCCAATCCTATCGGATGGATTGGTGTTCCGCCTTCTGCGGAAACAAAAACCCAAGGCCTGCATTTCTGCAGCGCCTTGGGTTAATCTTCAAAAATTAGCTAAGAGGGCTATCCTTGCTTGCTTGTTTGTTTGTTTACAGAATGCATTTTCACACCATATGTTTACCCTATGATAAAATTTCCAGAAGGCGCCTTAGCGCATTATCTATTGGGATGATTGAAATTTTACCATCCCGCATCTGACGGCTACCGCCATATATAAAATATGCCTTGGACATAGGGTAGTCTCGTAAGAAAGACTTTAATCCTTTTAACATAACCCCGGAAACCCTGGCAGTCCGTTTAATCTCAAAAGCCCGTATCCCTTTATCTCCATACAACACAAAATCCACTTCCGCATTATCGGCTGTCCTCCAATAGTATATTTTATAGCCTAACCCGTGATCGGTATTTGCGGCATTGAGTTCCTGAAAAAGAAGCGTCTCCAGGCTTGCGCCTTCTATTTCTTCGGGCATATCCAAGGGGCCAGCGGGCCTTAAGGTGCGGTAAACTCCCACATCAAAGAAATAGAATTTAGGATGAGCTGCCATGCGCCTCTTTGCCTTTTTGGTAAAAACAGGCACTCTATAAGCCATAAGCAGATCTTCCAATATTGAAAAGTAGCTTTCCACAACCTTGCGCTCAACAGAACAGTCCCTGGCAACCGATGAGATATTAAGAATTGAACCTTGTGAAAAACTTGCCGCTTCAAGAAAACGGGCAAACCTTGCCAGGTTTCTGGTTAAACCCTCCTGCTGTATCTCTTCTTCCAGATAGGTCTTTACATAACTCTCGAGATATGCCTTGGGGTCTTTTTCTATATAAACACTGGGTAGCTGCCCATATTTAAGCGAATGCCCCAGATTGAAATCCTTTCCTAATTCCAATGCAGTCAGCGGATGCATAAAATAGGTAAGGGCGCGGCCAGCCAGCAAATTCTGGCCCCTGCGCCTTATCTTTCTTGCGTTTGAGCCGGTTAAGATAAATTTATATTTATACTTCTCTATCAGGCGGTGAACCTCATTCAGGAGTTCGGGAACCCTCTGTACCTCATCTACAATAATCCAGTCCTTAAAACCTTCCGGGATTAAGTTTTCCAGGCGTTGCGGATTAGCCAAAAGGTTATTAAAAAGCTCCGCTTCTAATAAATCCGCATATACGGCTTTGGGGAAAGCGGCCTTTACCCATGTGGTCTTTCCTGTGCCGCGCGGGCCAAACAAGAAGAAGCTTTTACCTTCGGGTGGGTGGATTAATCTGGAATACATACTTCCATTTTACACATATTTTTGGAGTTGTCAAGAGTAAAATTAAATAGTTTTGGGCAGGGAAAGGATGCAACGCTTAGATTTTTGCGGATTAGAGTTTTTGCAGATAGGTGGCTAAATTAATCTTTCTGTGGCCTAAGCCTAATTTCTTCCTGACGTTTTTGCGGTGCTTTTCTATGGTTTGGCGGGAAACATTCAAAAAATCGGCGATCTCCTTGCTGACCAGGCCTCCTTCTACCATATTGCAAATTTCGATTTCTTTAGGAGTTAATTTAAGCATACTCTCTGTTAACTTACGGCCTAACGAAGAGGTCAATTCTTCTAACCTATTGCTAAGCAAATCTATGTATTTGGGCGTAGCTCCTTTTGCCCTAAGCTTTTTTAGTATAGGCATCGTCAATTCGTTTACATTAGTTAACACATCATCCTTTATCTTATTCTTTTCAATCTCAACTTGTTCAATAATTTCCCTAAGGGCGATATTTTTCCTTTCCAAAGCTGATTTTTGCTCTTGTAAATCTGCTTTTGATTCCACAAGGTTCTTTTCTGTCTTTTTTAGTTCAGTAATATCATGGGCCACGCTCACCACAGCGGAGACATCCCCTTTGTTATCAAAAATAGGCGCTATGGTAACCAAAAAAGTACAAACCTCGCCTCTAACCTCCAAGGTGCGCTCTGTTACGATACTTCTTTTCTTGCGAAAAACTGATTGAATAGAGCCAAGCCTTTCCTTTTCTTCTTCCTTTGTAAAAAAATATCTCATTTTTTTACCTATGACATCGGAAGGTTGCTTTCTCAAGGTTCTTGCGCCGGCTTGATTTATGAAGACAAACTGTCCTTCTCGGTCCTGCACAAAAATAGGGTCAGTGCTTGATTCGGCTAATGCCCGATATCGTTCTTCGCTCTGCCATAATACCTCCTCTGATGTCCCTATTTTCTTGGCTGCGGTAAATGAACCAAATAATCCGTCATTAAAGTTAGCCATCTATCCTTCTCCTTAAAAATCGAAGTGTAATAAATTTTATATAAACTATTTTCTATATTTCTTTAAAATAAAGAAAATCGCTTTTAGAATAAAACTATTTTATAACTAATCTATAAATGCGCAATCGGGAGATTCCTGATTTTGGAGTTCGGAAAACCTTAGGATTATAGGAAAGTTAATCCTTCGCGGATGGCGTATTTGGTAAGCCCTGGTATGTTGTGAATATCTAATTTTTCCATAATATTCAAGCGATGGGTCTCAATGGTCTTAACGCTTACTTTAAAGAGCAAGGCAATTTGCTTTGTAGTTTTACCTTCGCTTAAAAGTTGAAGCACCTCGCGTTCTCTGTCAGTTAAGACAGAAAAAACTGATAAATCCTTCTTTAGTGACTGGCGTATAAAGCCTCCAACCACCACATCGGCTATTTTGGGAGATACATATATTTCATTCTTGGCTACGGTGCGGATAGCGCAAACCAATTCCTCGAAAATGCAATCTTTTAATAAATAGCCTGAGGCCCCTGCCTTGAACATATGAAAAACAAACCTTCTCTCAGAATGCGCGGATAAGGCAATTACCTTCGCGCCCGGCACCTTCGCGGTTATCTTGCGCGTGGCTTCCACGCCATTTAAACCCGGCATCGCGATATCCATAATCACTACATCAGGTTTAGTCTCGCGGACTAAACCTAACGCCGCTTGTCCATCTGCGGTCTCGCCTACAACTTCTATGTCCGGTTCATTTTCAAGCAGGACACGCAGGGCCTGACGCATAATATTATGGTCGTCGGCTAAGATAATTTTTATGCTCATCTTATACCTTCTTAAAGCAACTCTTTAAATTTTAAATAGGCTACGGAAAAAATGGGTAACCTACAGTCTGCGCTCTATTGGTAATCGGTAATTTCACAACAAAGGTAGTCCCTCTATCTATTTCGCTTTCTACATAAATATCGCCATTGTGCTGCTTTATTATCTTTTGGCTTATGGTCAGCCCTAATCCCATGCCCCCATTTTTAGTAGTGCGGAACGGCTCAAATATCCTCTCTAAATCCTCCCTGGACATACCACGACCCGTATCTTTAATTTTCACCTCTATGTGCGCAGGCTGGTTTAAACTTTCACTATTTACCAGATCTATAGAGATTGTCAACGAACCGCCCTCAGGCATGGCATTTATAGAATTAATAATTAGGTTCATAAAAACCTGCTTTAATCTCTCCGCGTCAGCTTCAAGATGAAAGCTATTATTCTGCGGATTGTATTGAATATCAATTTTTTTCGTAATGAAATCATCTTTCATTATTTCTAATATACTATCTACTATTTCCTTAATATTAGCCTGGGTTATCTTTAAATCAGAATGGGAGGAAAAATCCGACAGTTCTTTAAACATACGCTCCAAACGGTTAATTTCTTGAGGGACCAACCGGCTAAATTTATCCACAAACTTCTCATCTTTATGTCTTATGGGAAATAACTGGACGAAAGTCTTTATGGAAATCAAAGAATTTTTCAGCTCATGAGTTATCCAAGCAACTGCCTCTCCGATTGCGGAAAGCCGCTCCCTATCTCTGGCCCGCTTCAATTTTTTCGTCATCTCATTGAAAGACCTGATGAGTTCTCCTATATCATCGCGCATTTTTATTTTAATTTTATGGTCTAAATCCCCTGCCGCTACGCTTTTAATTTTTCCCGCCAAGTTTTTAATCGGCCGGGCTAAGGCCTTACCCATAAAAATACTGACTAAAATAGCCCCCAGCTCACTAAAGATTATGATTATCCAGGACTGTATCTTCATCACCTGAGAAAATAAATAAGCCTCGTCCTGCTTTTGCTTTAAAATAATCCCCCAACCTAAATCAGGGATAGGGGCATAGGCGCTAATCAATTTTCCCTCTAATTTATCCTCCAACTCAATGGCCTCGGTTCTGCCAGCTAAAGCCAATTGCACCTCTTTTTGGGCTTTAAGATTTTCATTTCTTAAGACCCTCTTCTTATCTGGATGCGCGATTAATGTGCCGTCATGCGCTACTAAAAAAGCCCTTCCGCTTTTACCTATTCTAATACTATCCACAATCTCCCACATTCCTCTTAAATTAACTTCGGCAATCAATGCCCCCACTATCTTGCCCATTTTCTTAATGGGAACCGCCAGGGTTACAAAGGGAGTATGGTTATCCAACAGCTTAACTTTAGAGATATAAGTTCTTCCTTTCACCGTACCTTCTAAGGCCTCTTGGGGATAATTCCAGCTTAAGCCCCGGCCTAACTCTGAGCTGGCTAATGTGTTACCCGATAAATCCACAGAAACAGCGCGCATAAAAATAGGCTGCTCAAGGACTAATTCTACCAAGATTGTCTCTTGCTTCCAGGGAGCAGGATAAATTACTCCCAGTATTGCTGCCGTGGTGTTTAAAATATCCTGGGGCCTTTTCACAAACAATCCTATCTCTTCAGCAGTGCGCGCCACCAGCTGTTGATAATTATTTAATACTGAATTTCTCACTGCTGTCTGGGAAGTATGAATGAGTGTAATTCCTAAAAGCACCACCGGTATAGTCACTATCACCAGCAGTATAATGGCAATGCGCACCCATAGCTTACGGTAAAACAGGTTTAATAAAGACTGTCTTAATTTCCTTTTCAGGCGTCTCATCTTATCTTGCTATCAGCCTCAAATGTCCGACCTGCGGGTTGCGAATTACAAATTGTATCCCGCGTCTGTTCCAACCACATTCTCCAATAACTTCCTTTTTTATCCAATAGCTGGCAATGCCTGCCCATCTCAGTGAGCTTGCCCTCTGCGATAAAAACAATCTTGTCAGCATAGGTTATCGTAGAAAGCCGATGGGCAATCACCAAAGTAGTGCGGCCAGCCATTAAATTCTGATAAGCCCCCTCAATAATTAGGCGCTCGGTCTGGGAATCTACAGAAGAGGTAGCTTCATCCAAGATTAAAATTGCCGGGTTTCTTAATATGGCCCGGGCAATAGAAATCCTCTGCCTCTGGCCATAAGATAATTTCACGCCCCGCTCGCCGATCTGGGTATCATAGCCATCGGGTAATTCTACGATAAACTGATGGGCATTGGATAAATTGGCTACCTTGAGCATGTCGGCCTCACCGGCTCTGGGCTCGCCATAGAGGATATTTTCTCTAATCGTCCCGCTAAAAAGATAATCGTCCTGAAGAACCATGGCAATCTGGGAGCGATAAGATTTTAATTCCAATTCTTTAAGATTATATCCATCAATAAAAATTGCCCCTTCTGTCGGCTCATAGAAGCGCAAAAGCAAATTTATCAAGGTGGTCTTGCCGGCGCCGCTCTTACCGACTAAAGCCACTACCTCTCTTTCCTTTGCCTCCAGGTTAATTCCCGATAAAACTTCTTTCTGGTTATCGTAACTGAAACTAACCTGAGCAAACCTGATATTACCTTTTATCTTATCCAGCGCAATCGGATGTTTTGCCTCTTTTATACTGGGTTCTTCTGCCAATACCTGATGAATACGCTCCAGAGAGGCAGCAGCCTCCTGATAGTAATTATTGATAATCACCATTTTAATGATGGGGAAAAAGAGCATCCCTAAGTAGGAATAGAAAGCCATTAATGTGCCGATAGTGATGCGTCCGGAAAAAACCGCCCTTGCCCCAAACCAGACCAGCGTCACTAACCCCAGTGAGCTGAAAAATTCCGAGGCCATCCATAAAAAGATGCCTAATTTATGGCTCCCCATAGAGGCTTGAAATATCTCTTTCTGTTTAAAGCTGAATTCACCAGCCTCATATTCTTCTTTGGCAAATCCGCTCACTACGCGAATTCCATTAAATACCTCACTTAATCTTGCGGTCAACTGCGCGTATTTGGCGCGCACAAATCCGTGCCTTTTTTTAAGACGGGGAGTAAGTTTAAAGAAGGCCAGGCCGAATACGGGTAGATAAAAAAGAGAGATTAAGGTCAGGCGCCAATCTAAAATAAATAAAACTATCAGGACAAAAAAAACATTAAAAAACGCATAAATAAAATCAATCGCTCCCCCGAATAAAAAGTTCCTGATACTTTCTACATCTCCAATAATGCCGGAGATAATCTTGCCAATAGGGGTATTTTCAATGTATCTGACCGATAACCTCTGCAGGTGCCAATAGAGCCTATTGCGTAAATCACAGACCACATTTTCTCCGATAAAAGAAACTAAATACTCCCGCACAAACCCAAAATAAAACTTTGCTATAAAGACGATTACCAGGGCTATTGCCAGGGTATTAAGTAAAAAGGCGTTCTTTTTAACCAAGACCTCATCAATCACCAGCTTAATTACCCACGGGAAGGCCAGGCCCAAAAGATTGGCGATGAGAATGGATAGGCAGGCAAAGAAAACCTGCTTTTTATACGGCTTTAAAAGGCAGAAAAAGTCCTTTACGTTTTTGGTCATTTAAAAACCTTTTGTTTATTGGCTTTGCTCTTTATCTAAGCCTATCGTACTCTAACTTAATCAATTCTGGAGTAATCTGGTCAAGATAATGCTTCTTACAGGATAAATCCGAAAAATTTTTATTCTCTAAATAAGAAAAGAAACGGCATCCGCCCTGGCACATCGGAATATAAGGGCAAGTTGAGGGACATTTACTGTAGGCATCAATATCGAGAAAATCTTGGAATCTTGCGTTAAAGGTATCCTCTCTCACATCGCCGATAGAGAATTCCGGATAGCCTAAGAGGGCATTACATTTGTAAATCACGCCTTTAGGGTCAATGGTTATGCCGGCATCCGGCATAATTAAAGAACAGGCATTAATCGCTAAACCGGTATTAAATTTAATCCCGCGCCGCAGCAATTCTCTCTTTATGGCCAGCACTTCATTAAATAAACCGTCTTTACTCACAAAAGAAAGGCACTCGCTTAATTCCACTGCCCCGGGATTATTCTTTGGCCCTAAGCGGGCGGATAAAGGCAAAAAATCTATCCGATTTAATTTGCGCAGAATTCCTTCCTGTTCTAAAAAGTCTAATAGCCGGGGAATGCTGGCGAAATTATCCCGGTCAAAATTCCCTACCACCTTAATATTTACTTTATCCATGATGCTTTTAATATTATCCACAATCAGGTCGAATGTCGGCCGGCCGTCAGAAAAAGGCCTTTTTTTATTGTGCGCCTCTCTATCTCCGTCAATGCTAATCCGAATCTCTCTTAACCCCACGGTTAAAAATTTATCCACCAAGTCCGAACTAAGCAGGCTGCCATTGGTAATCATCCCAAAACCGAACTCAACTCCCGTTTTTTGTGCCCACTCGGTTAAGTGCCAGGAAATATCGTAAATCGGCCGGATATTCAAGAGGGGTTCGCCGCCATAATAAACCAAAAAAATCCGCTTGAATTTTTTCTCTTCGGCTTTGCGGATTAACCATTGAATGATTAAATCGCTAGTTTCTTTATCTAAGTATACATCATCCTTTACTGACTCCTCAAAGCAGTAAACACAGCGGAAATTGCAGGCATAAGTAGTAAGAATAGTGGCCTCAAAAGGCAAGGTATCAGACTCATATTTCAACTGTCGGAAGAAATCCTTGAGCTTAGCCTCATCTTCCTTCCTATCTTCTACCATAATCCCATTTGCTTTTAAGGCCTTGAGATTCTCTTCCAACTTGTGACCTGTGACCGGTGACCGGTGACCCGTTAGTTTATCCAAGGCTTCTTTTAGCTCCTCATTTATCTTGAGCAATGCCTGGGTGCGGGTATTAAATAATAAATACTCACCCTTGTTAGGATAATCTTTAACCCAGATATTGAATTTAGACCACTGCATATTTTTCTCCTGCTGAACATAGATTTTTTGCAGTAAACCCTGGTCGGCCGCCCAGAGTTTTATCCTGCAAAGTATCTTTTATTCTACACGAGAACCCCAACTCCCTGGTGGAAAACAGCAATTAAGCGGGCCAACCTCAAAGACCTTATCCGAACCCTTTCTGATAATCTCCATATTTTTCACCTCCTCTCTTTAATAAGCACATAACTTACGATCCGCCGCAGGCGGAGAGTAAGTTATTGTGGCGAATTAAGATACCAATCCTTCAGCGTATAAATAGGCATATTCACCGTAAAAAATTCATCGGTATGCTCAAACTTCTTAGCTACGGCATGAAAAACAAAAGGAAAGTATAAAAAACAGGCAGGCTGGTCTGCATAAATTATCTGATGTATCTTTTGATAAATCTCCTCTCTTTTTTTCCTATCCGGAGTAACTTTTCCTAATTCAAAAAGTCTATCTATCTCCTCATTACTATAACTCCATAATTTACCCATTTGTTCAGATACTTTTGAGCACCAATCCTCTACTTCTTGATCAGGGTCTATCCCAGCCAGAGGAAATTTTAGATACGCCTGAGGTTTGTTTTGTCTGAGGAATTCTTTATCCGTAAGCATATTATCATCATTATATAATATTACCTTAATCTTTATACCAATTTCCTGAAGCTGCTGCCTGATAACCATAGCTATTCTTTTCAATATATCTTTCCTGGTATCCACTAAAACTTTAAGCTCTAACTTTTCTTCCTCTTTCTCTAATATTCCGTCATTATCCTTATCCTGCCAGCCGGCTTCGGTTAATAATGCCTGTGCTTTTTGGGGATTATACTCAAAAGACTTAACTAAAGGATTAAAACCCAAAGATTCCGGATAAAAAGGGCCATTACATTCTAAACCATAACCACTGGCTACCCGCTCAATCAAACTTTTTCTATCTATCCCATAGGCAATTGCCTCTCTAATTTTTTTATCCGCTAATATAGGATTATTTGTATTATAAAGAAGGGCATAATAATAATCAAAAGGAAAGGTATAGGCCTTAAATGCCGGATCATTTTTAAGCACCTGATAATCCTCTCTTTCAATAAAGCCCACCAAATCTACTTCCCCGCGCATCAAGGCAGTCCAGAGGTCTTTAGAATCAGAATAGGCCTTGACCATAATTTTATCTAAATATGGCCTTCCCTCATAATAATCCGGGTTATATTCTAAGATAATCTGGTCTTCTTTGGTCCATTCCTTAAACTGAAAAGGGCCGGTGCCCACCGGATGTAAATTAAAAAAGCAGGTTTTTAAATCTTTATCTTCTAAGATATGCTTAGGTATGATGTATCTGACCATCCTATAAAGAAAAGGCACCGAGGGTTCCTTGAGCACAACTTTGAAGGTATATTTATCTATGGCCTCGAATTTGTCTACTAATGCGAAAAATGGCTTAAAAGGAGAGTTTACTTCCGGCTCAAGAATTTTAGCATAGGTAAATTTTACATCATCAGCAGTACATTCTCTGCCATCGTGAAATTTAACGCCTTTTCTTAAATAAAAAGTATATACCAAGCCATCCGAAGATATATCCCAGGACTTGGCTAAATCCGGCTCTATCTCTCCCTTTGAGCTTATCCTGACTAATCCATTAAAAATTAACTGCACCATTGCCGCGGAAACACTCGCCCGCGTTAAGAGAGGATTAATGATGGTGGGCTTAGTATAAGTTCCCCAAATGAGCGTTCCGCCATAAGGATTGGCGGTTTTAGGGGTATCCGTGGCTTCTGTGGCAACTTGAGCAAACATAAGTAAGATAGTTAAGAAAATGATTCTGCGCATTCCTCTCTTTGTAAGCTCAGCAATTTTCGTGCCATTCATCATTAATGTCTATAAATTATGGAAGGTAATACTAGATTCCGACGGAATATGTAAGATAAAAACAAAAGAATTGAGTTTATGCGGATTTAGGTCGCGCTAATTTTCAGCCCAGAAAACTGGGCAATTTAATTTTTTGTGCACATTCTAAAGTTTGAAACACTACCATTTAAGCGCCACCCCACCCTCAAAATATCTCTGGGGGAAAGGAAAATAATAATCTTTCCAGTATTTGCTATTGGTAAGATTATAAATATTGAAAAAAAAGGATAAATTTTTAAATTCCTGGGAGGCCTTTAAATCGCAGAGCATCTTTCTATCATTGGCTTCTGATGCGCCAGGCTCATTCCAGTAATGGTAATAGCCCAGAAGAGAAAGGCTAAAACCTTTCTTATTTTTGTATTCCAGCCCTAAGTCAAAACTCTGCCGGGCTTTACCTCCGCCCTTCACTGTTTTTCTGGTTGCCCTATCCTCAATATCATTAAAGGCGCCGGAGGCAAAGAAATCCAGGCCTTCAAGAAGTTTTAACTTAAATTGCAGTTCCGCACCCTGCCTTCTAAATTTTTTAAAGTTCTTCTTTATCCATTTACCCTCGGCATTCCGCGCATTGGAAATGGCATCAGCGACATCTGCTCTATATAATGAAAGTTTAAGCCAGAATTGAGGGATGGGCCGGCTTTCCAGGCCTAACTCGTATACCCAGGCGCGTTCAGGCTTAATCTCCGGGTTATCCGCAGTCCATCCCAATGCTGTCCTCTCGTAGTACTTCCAGAGAAGCGGCGGCGCATTAAAAGCACGCGAGATATGCGCCCGGATTAAGGTATCCGGTATATTATCCAAATGATATACGCCGCCCAACGACGGGCTAGTCTCCTGGCCATACTCGCTATTATGGTCAAAACGTAATCCCAAATTCCAATCCCAGGGTTCTAATTTTAAGGTATAATTTGCGTAAGGGGCCTGCAACTTTAAGCTCTTAGCCTTAGTAAGAGAGGTTGACTTTAGGGTATCACAATCAAAATCCGCGCCTAAAACCAATAAGTCTTTTTCTCGCAGATGAAGAACAGAATTGAGGCTTAACTGGTAAAGTAAATCTTTATATTCCACTCTTGAAGAAGGCGCCTCATCCAAGAGTAAATTATAGGACTTTGTGGCCAGCTCTTGGCGGTAATGTTTCAAATCAACTTTCATCTCCGCACCTTTAAGCTTACCCTCCCAACCAATCTTACCATAGCGGCTGCGATAAGGCTGCGCCTCCCAAATATACATTGCATCTCTAGGATACTCGCCGCTATTTACATCTGCGCCGCTATAGCCAAAGGAACCGGTTATTTTACCCATCTCCTTTAAATCATAAGATAATTTACCGAATCCTTTTTTCTCTAATACGTCATCCTTTGGGCCTTTCCCGCCTGATTCCATATAGCTAGAGAATAAATAATAGCCGAAGGCATCTAATTTACCGGAGAGCTCAGCGCTCTGTTTGCGGGTGCGAAATTCAGCAAAAGAAGTAGTAAGGCTCCCTTTAGGTATAAGTGTTGTACCTGTATCTTTAGTAATCACATTCACCACGCCCCCTAAGCTTGAGCCCCAGATACTGGAAGAAGCGCCTTTAATTACTTCAATTCTTTCTATATTCTCAATGGGAAATACGGCAGGATTAACTTGTCCGGAGGATTGCGAATTTAAAGGTATGCCGTCAATCATTACCCTGACTTGACGGGAATCAGAACCTTGAATACTAACTGAGGTGTCGCGGCCAAATCCCTGGCGCGGCTCAAGGTCAATACCGGCTACATATTTTAAGGCCTCGCCCAAATCCCGGGCCGGCAATCGCTGAATTTCCTCGGCGTCAATTACTACCACATTCTCAGCGGCTTCGCTTAATCCAATAGCCGCCCTTCTATTAGTGACGATTATTTTTTCTAACCCTATTTCTTTTTCTTCCTCTCCGGCTGCTTGAGTCTCAATTGCCCCAAGAATTAAGACAGTGAGTAATAAAAATTTCGTGATTTTTGTAGTTAAATATTTTTTATCCACCAATAATATTATTTTTTCAATCCCAGGCTCTTCATCTTATTAAAAAGGGCATTGCGATGTACCCCTAATATCTTAGCTGCCTTGACTTGATTACCGTTTACCCTTTCCAAAACCGCTTCTATGTATTGCTTCTGGAAATCTCTGCTTGCCTCTTTAAGCCCGCCTTCGGCAGGTAAACCTCTGGTGAGGCTGCTTTTTATGAATATATCAAAGGGCAGGTCTTTGGGCATAATAATACCATCGTCCTTTAAGGCGACTAAACGCTCGATGACATTTTTAAGTTCCCGCACATTACCCGGCCAGTCATAGTTTATTAAGTATTCTAAGGCCTCCTTGGTGAGTCCTTCTATTTTTTTTCTGAAAACCTGGTTATACTTCTGCAAGAAATATTCTACCAATGAAGTTATATCCTCCTTACGTTCCCTTAACGCTGGTAAGTATATGGGCACTACATTTAAACGGTAGTATAAATCCTCTCTAAATTTCCCTTCTTTTACTGCCTGTTTTAAGTCAATATTAGTGGCAGAGATTATGCGCACATCCACCCTAATTATCTTTGTCCCGCCTAATCTTCTAATCTCCTTTTCTTCTAATGCCCTGAGGAGATTCCCCTGTACATCTAATTTTAAGCCGGAAATTTCATCTAAAAATAGGGTTCCCTCGTCAGCCAACTCAAACATACCTAACTTCTGGTTAGTGGCATCAGTAAAGGCGCCTCTTTCATGGCCAAACAATTCACTCTCCAATAAGTTTTCGGGAATACTGGCGCAGTTAATAGGAATAAAGGGCTTCTGTTTTCGGGAACCGTTAAAATGGATAGCCCGTGCAACTAATTCTTTTCCGGTTCCGCTTTCACCAGAGATAAACACCGTGGCGTCGTTTTCAACCACCTTTTCAATTATCCCGTATATTTCTTTCATTTTTTTGCTCTTACCCACAATATTCTCAAATCCAATCTCTTCTCTTTGGGAACGCAAATAAATTACTTCCTTGGCTAATCTCTCTTGGGCTATCGCTTTCCGGGCCACTGCGATTATCTCCTCTACATCAAAAGGCTTAGTAATATAATCACAGGCCCCTAAGCGCATTGCTTCCACGGCGGTGTGCGTGCTATCCACAGCCGTGGCCATAATCACCGATAGGCTTCCATCGTATTCTTTTATCTTACGTAGAACCTGCATGCCATCCATATCCGGCATTTTGATATCTAAAAAAATCAAATTAATTGGCTCCTTAACTATTTTATCTAAGGCTTCTTTGCCGCTTCTGGCAGTCAAAACTTCAAACTGCCCATCTAATATAGCCTCAAATGCCTCTAAGGCCGCTGGCTCATCATCCACCACTAAAACCACTGGTAAATTTTTCGTATTATTCATCTCTATATCCCTAACTTATTATATTACAATAAGTTAACTTTTTCAATGGATTAATAATTCCAAGTGCTTTAGGTGGATGGGGTTAGTAGAGAGTTTTCGACTAGGATGGGGCAGGTGCCCGATTAGCTTTGCACCTGGTGCCAATAATTATTCTACGGTGACGCTTTTAGCTAGATTGCGCGGTTTATCCATATCATACCCTTTTAAATCTGCTATATAGTAAGCTAAAAGCTGCAAAGGAATAATTACAAGAAGCGGAGAAAATATATCTTCTATCTTAGGGATATAGATAATCTCTTTTAAGTAATCTTTTAATTGCGCGTTTCCTAAAGTAGCAATGGCAATGATTTTACCGCGGCGGGCTAATATCTCCTGGATATTGGATATCATTTTATCAAAAATGAAGGAGTCATTAGCAATGCAGACTACCGCGCGATATTCATCAATAAGGGCGATAGGGCCGTGCTTCATTTCTCCCGCAGGATAACCTTCGGAGGGGATATAAGAAATTTCTTTCAGCTTCAACGCCCCTTCTAAGGCTATAGGAAAATTAATGTTTCTGCCTAAATAGAGAAAAGCCCCAAAATGTAGATGTTTTTTAGCAATCGCTTTTATATCTCCTGCGCTCTCAAGAATATTCTTCTGCTTATGAGGAATCTCCTTAAGGCTGGTTATAGCTTTATGTATATAATCCTTGCTTAAAGCGCCTCTTAAATCCGCCAGGTATAAACCCAAAAGATACAAAATCATTACCTGGGCGGTAAAGGCCTTAGTAGAAGCCACGCTTATCTCCGGGCCGGCCTGAGTATATATAGTAGAATCTGACTCTCTAGTCAACGATGAGCCCAATACATTACAAATAGAAACAACCTTAATTTTGTTTTTCTTTGCTTGCCTGACCGCGGCGAGGGTATCTGCTGTTTCGCCCGACTGGCTAATAGCAATAACCAATGTGTTTTCTCTTATAATCGGATCTCTATATCTAAACTCACTGCCGAAATCCACCCATACCGGTATGCGCACAAAAGATTCTATAATATACTTACCGATTAATCCGGCATGATATGCTGTCCCACAGGCAATAATGATGACATTTTCTATTTTCTTAAGCAGCCTGCTTTCTATATTAAAATGCTCGAAGCGGATTGCGCCTTTAGCTGTGACATAATGAGAAAAAATCCTGGAAAGAACCTGGGGTTGTTCAAAAATTTCTTTCAGCATAAAGTGCGAAAAACCGCCTTTTTGGGCTTCCTCGGCAGTGTAGAAAAGAGTATCTATCTTTTTAGATACTGCGCTTCCTTTTAAATCAGATATCTTAACTGTATCTTTGGTAATCACGGCTATTTCATCGTCATCAAGATAGATCGCTTTCTTGGTATGGTTTAAAATTGCCGAAACATCTGAAACGATGAAATTCTCTTCTCTCCCTAAACCAATGACTAAAGGAGAATCATGCCTTACCGCTATTATTTTATCCGGGTCATCACGGCTAATAACCCCCAAGGAATAAGAGCCTTTTATTCTCCTTAAAGCCTTTCTTAGCGCTTCTTCTAAATTACCTCTGTAGAATTTACTGATCAAATGCGCGACTACCTCGGTATCTGTCTCAGATACAAACCTATATCCCTCTTTTTCTAAATCCTTCTTTAAATCATTGAAATTTTCTATTATTCCATTATGGACCACGGCAATCCTTCCTAAAGAATCGGCATGGGGATGGGCGTTAATAGTAGAAGGCTTTCCATGGGTAGCCCAACGGGTATGGCCTAACCCGACATTACCCATTAAAGGCCTATTTTGAAGCAGGCTTTCTAAATCGCTAATTCTACCCTTACATTTCGTAATGAATAACTTACCTTTATGTATAGCAGCCAAACCGGCAGAATCATAACCCCGATATTCCAGCTTCTTAAGCCCCTCTATAATAATTGGGCCAGCGTTTTTATTGCCGATATATCCAATTATGCCGCACATAACCAATCCTTTTTATTTATTATATCTGAAAAGCATCCTTTGACAACCTTTTTAAAGGTTATCCTATTAGCTACCTCGATCTTTTTTCCTGGTTCATTTCTTATTTTTGGATGCCTTGATTAAACAATCCTTACAAATGTAAGAATCATCCTCAGGAAAAAACTGATACTCGCCTTTTTCAGCCAATTTTTTCCCGCACAAATAACATATCTTTTCCATCATAACCGCCTCCCAGGCTTTCATTGCCCCTGTTATCTAATGCCGGGTTAGGATAAAATTTTCTATATCCTCTATCCCCATAATTTTTTTAAGATATTCATCTAATCTGTTTTTTGTGACTGCCAGCTATAGGCCTGGCTATAATTCTTCTCTAAGATATCCTTGGACATCTTTTTAGCTGGCTTTATCGGATACTCTCCATTAAAGCATGCTGTACAGAATGCCTCTTTAGGTAAGGGCATAGCATTAAGCATGCCTTCTATGCTTAAATATTCTAGGGCATCCACACCAATAAAATCGCGAATCCACTCAATACTGCGCTTAGCGGCAATCAGTTCTTTTTTCGTAGGAAAATCGATACCATAAAAACAGGGATATTTTAGAGGCGGACAACTGACGCGCATATATACATTTTTGGCGCCTGCCTGACGCAAGGTCTTTACTCTGGCCCTGCTAGTTGTTCCCCTCACAATGGAATCCTCAATAAGGATGACGCGTTTATCTTTGAGAATGTCTTTAACCGGATTGAGCTTTACTTTTACCCGAAAGTCACGCAAAAATTGCGTAGGTTGAATAAAAGTGCGGCCGATGTAATGGTTGCGAATCATTGCCAACTCATAAGAAATATGGGAAGCCTGCGCAAAACCTAAAGCTGCGTATGTGCCCGAGTCAGGAATAGGCATAACAAAATCTGCGTCTATAGGATATTCCTGCGCCAAGCGTTGACCGAGTTTCTTGCGTACCATATATACATTATGGCCGAATATATTACTATCAGGACGAGCAAAATAGATATATTCGAAGATACAAAAAGCGCAGCGTGTCTTTTTAAAAGGCGTGATTGAATCAATGCTATCCTTATGGATAAATACAATCTCGCCTGGCTGTATATCTCTTATGTATTGCGCCCCGATTAAATCCAAGGCACAGGTTTCACTAGCTAAAATATAAGCGCCATCTAATCTCCCTAAGCAAAGAGGCCGAAACCCAAATGTATCCCTTGCGCCAATAAGCACATCATTGAGCATTAATACCAAAGAATAAGCCCCTTCTAGTTTAGAGAGTGACCAAATGATGGTATCTTTAAAATTCTTATCTTGACTGTGCGCCAAAAGATGAACAATAATCTCTGAATCCATACTCGTCTGAAATAGGGCGCCCTTATTCTCTAATTCTTGACGCAGGCTGAGCGTATTAGTAAAATTTCCATTATGGGCAATGGCGATATCGCCAATTTTTGCTCTTACGTAAAAGGGCTGGGTATTCTTAATATTACTGCTTCCGGTAGTGGAATAGCGTACATGCCCTACTGCCAGTTCACCGCGTAGGCTGCGGATAATTTTTTCATCAAAAACATCGCTCACCAGCCCTAAGGCTTTATGTAAATGCACCCTTTTGCCATTGCGGGTGATTATTCCGCTTGACTCCTCTCCTCTATGCTGGAGCGCATAAAGGCCTAAGCAGGCCAGTTGCGCTGCATCTTTATGTGGATATATTCCGAATATTCCGCACATTTAATGAGCAGACGACTTACGGAGCAAAGCGACGTAAGTCGTAGGCCGTAAGGCCGTCTGCGAATTAATCCCTGCAGCTGCAAGCAGATTTCGCAGAAATCTGCGCAGTGCATAGCTGCAGGGATAAGGTTGATTTTTCATCCCTCAATCTTTTTCTTTAATGACCCACTCCACTCTTTATATAAATCTTCTAAAGGCAAATAAATTAATTCTTCTATGTCATTTAAAATTCTTAAAACTTTACCGCCAGTTTTACCAATCACGCAAAAGGGGGCTTTGAATTCCAGGGCAATTTTTCTAATTTTCTCAACAGAATCTTTATTACAAGAAAGAATAATCCTTGATTGGGATTCACCAAAAAGCAAAGCATCTGCCCTCATCTCATAATTTAAGTTATTAATGTTAGCGCCTATCATATTACATTTACTAGAAATACAGCATTCAGCTAGAGCTACTGCCAATCCCCCTTCAGAACAATCGTGAGCTGAATTTACTTCGCCCTTCTCTATCACTTGGAGGGCTGTCTTCTGAACTGCCTGCTCTAACCTCAGGTCTAATTGCGGAGTATCGCCTCTTATCAAATTATGTATCTCTTTCAGATACTCGCTTGCGCCCAATTCTTCCCTGCAATAACCTAAAAGAATTACGATGTCACCCTCTTGCTTGAAATTCTGTGAACAGGTTTTGTTTATATCGTTGATAATACCTATCATGCCTATGGCCGGAGTAGGATTGATAGCGGACTGTGGGCTTTCATTATAGAAAGAGACGTTTCCGCTGACCACGGCTATATTAAATGCCCTGCACGCACCTGCGATACCATCCACGCAATTTTTAAACTGCCAGAAACTTTCCGGCTTCTGGGGGTTTCCAAAATTAAGGCAATCTGTAACTGCCGCGGGACGGGCTCCGGAACAGACAAGGTTCCTGGCTGCCTCTGCTACGGCAATCTGCGCGCCCTTGTAGGGATTAAGAAAACAATAACGGCTATTACAATCAGTGGTAGCAGCTATCCCCTTATTTGTTCTCCCGCCAAAGCGGGACAGCCTGAGCACCGCCGCATCTGAACCAGGCAATACCACGGTATTAGTCCCAACCATATGGTCATACTGCTCGTATACCCAGGCCTTATTGGTAATAGATGGCGCGGCCAAAAGCTTCAGCAAAACCTGATTATAATCTTTTGAGTCAGGAATTTTGCTAAGCTTGAGTTTATTTAATTTTCTTAAATATCTTGGCTTCCTGTAGGGCATATTATATATCGGCGCCTTAGTTAGAGAATGTGCTTTTATCTGGGCCATTATCTTACCATTATCCATAATAGTGACAAGTCCATCTTCAGTGACCCTACCGATAACAGAAGCATTAAGATCCCATTTCAAAAATATCTTCTTTATTTGCTCCTCTTTCCCTTTTTTAACACAAACCAACATCCTTTCTTGGGACTCAGACATCATAATCTCCCAAGGCTCCATATTCTCTTCTCGCCTCGGAACAGCCTTAAGCTCTACATCCATACCGGAATTACCTGCAGAGGCCATCTCGCTAGTACAACAAGTAAGGCCCGCGGCTCCCATATCCTTAATCCCCACAAGATAGCCTGTGTTGATCGCCTCCAAGGTTGCCTCGATTAAACACTTCTCTGTAAAAGGATCTCCGATCTGAACCGTTGGCCTCTTTTCTTCCCCTTCTTTAAACTCATGAGAGGCAAGAATACTACACCCGCCAATTCCGTCCCGTCCTGTGCTTGAGCCAACATACATTATCGCATTTCCTTTGCCGGAAGCGCGTGCCCTCATTAATTTTTCTTTTTTGGCGATACCAATGCACATCGCGTTAACCAAACAATTTCCGCTATAACTTTCATCAAAGTAAATTTCACCGCCAACTGTCGGTACTCCGACACAGTTTCCATAGAACTGAATTCCGTTTACAACACCGCTGAGTAGATATTTATTATATGCCTGACTAAGCGGACCGAAACGCAACGAATTTAAAGAGGCAATTGGCCGAGCGCCTGCGGTAAATATATCCCTGATAATCCCGCCTACTCCGGTAGCCGCTCCTTGCTTCGGTTCAATCTGCGAAGGATGATTGTGGCTCTCCATCTTAAAGATTATGGCTAAGTCATCAATAATAATCCCCCCGGAATCTTCTCCTATTAGTGTCTTATATTTTCCTGTCTTGGGTAAAAGCTTTAGCCATTTACGAGAACAAAGGTATCCGCAATGTTCAGACCATTCCACTGAAAACATCGCCAGTTCTGTATTTGTTGGCTGGCGCTTTAAAATCTTGCAGATGTTCTGATATTCCTGCTCGCTTAAACCAAGTGAATGATAGACGCCGGGTTTCACCATTTTCTTTTATTCTTTAGCCGCGTAATTATTGACTTAAATATAAAATAACCATCCTCGGAACCAAGTTCTTTTTCTGAACTCCTTTCAGGATGCGGCATCATACCTAAAACATTACCTTTTTTGTTTATGATACCCGCGATATTATCTAATGCGCCATTGGGATTAAATTGATCGCTAATTTCTCCTGTGGCAGAACAATAACGAAATACTATTTGGTTATTATTTTTCAATTCTTTTAATCCGGCTGCATCGATATAATAATTACCTTCGTTATGCGCGATAGGTATTTTTAAAATCTGGCCCCTGTTATATAAACCCGTGAATCTCGTTTGATTATTCTCTGTCTTTATATAAACATACCTACAGATAAAATGCAGATTCCTATTCTTTAACATAACACCGGGCAGAAGCCCTGCCTCAAGCAATATTTGAAACCCATTACAAATTCCTAAAACAGCGCCACCCTTTCTGGCAAAGTCGGTAATAAACTTCATTACCGGAGAAAATCTGGCTATAGCGCCTGTCCTCAGGTAATCTCCGTAACTAAATCCTCCCGGTAATATGACACAGTCAAGCCCATCAAGGCGGGTATCCTTATGCCAGATATACTTAACAGGCTGCTTTAAAACATCCTTTATTACGTAAAAACAGTCCTGATCACAATTAGAACCAGGAAAAACTACAACTCCAAATTTCATTCATTCCTCACTTATCTTAAAATGGTAATCTTCTATAATGGGGTTTACTAGTAGCTCCTTACACATCTGGTCAATTTGCCGTGGCGCCCTTTTTTTATCTTTAAAATTTAGTTTAAGAATCACTAATTTACCCATGCGCACATCGGTTAAGTCTTTATAGCCTAATGATTCTAAGGCGTGCTTAATAGTCAAACCTTGCGGGTCAGCCACAGTTCTTTTTAAAGTAATATAAATTTGCGCTCTTAACATAAATCCCTCCCAATTTACTGTTCGTATGTCGAATAATAATAAGGAGTATGTGCCTGAAACTCCGCAGCACAAGTATCTACCAATTTATAGCTGGGGTTTATACCTAAATCTTTACGCCATTTTCTTATACTATCTTCGGTTTGATTTAATAAGCGGGCGAGCTGTAAATCTGAAAAGCCGAATTCTTTGGCTTTTTTAAGTAAATCAACTGAGCAATTCTGGTGGTTCAATTTTAATTCTGACTTCATCTGTTCTTCTAATTCGATAATCTGCCGAATATTTTCCAAAAACCAGGGATCAATTCGAGTCAACTTATAAATTTCATCAACGCTATTACCTCTTTTTATAGCCTGTTTTATATACAACACTCTTAAAGCATTAGGGAATCTTAAATGCTTCTCTAATTCATCGTCAGTGGGTGGATATTTCAAATCATCTAAACCAGCCAGGCCTATTTCTAATGAACGCAGCGCCTTCTGTAAGGCTTCTTTAAATGTCCTTCCTATAGCCATTACCTCGCCTACCGATTTCATGGAAACGGTTAATGTCGGATCTGTTGAAGGAAATTTTTCAAAAGTAAAGCGTGGGATTTTGACTACGCAATAATCTATAGTCGGCTCAAAGCAGGCCGGTGTCTTCTTTGTGATGTCATTAGAGATCTCATCTAGGCTATAACCCACTGCTAATTTAGCGGCAATCTTAGCAATAGGGAACCCCGTTGCCTTAGAGGCTAATGCAGAACTTCTTGAAACGCGAGGATTCATCTCAATAATCACCATACGGCCGGTTTCAGGATGCACAGCAAACTGGATATTAGAACCGCCAGTCTCGACTCCAATCTCCCTAATACAAGCAATTGCGGCATCCCTCATCTTCTGATATTCTTTATCGGTCAATGTCTGCATAGGCGCCACGGTGATACTATCTCCGGTATGGATTCCCATGGGGTCAAAATTTTCAATTGAACAAATGATGACCACATTATCTTTTATATCCCGCATTACCTCTAATTCAAATTCCTTCCAGCCAATCACCGATTCCTCGATAAGAATCTCGCTAATCATACTAGACTCGAGGCCATGCCTTGCTAGTTCTTTGAATTCTTCAATATTATATGCAACGTTTCCGCCTGTTCCTCCTAAGGTAAAGCTGGGACGAATAATTACAGGAAAACCAACATCTCCAGCTGCCTCCATTGCTGTTTTTAAATTATAAGCGACGCCGCTGCGAGGCAAATCCAGGCCTATTTTTTTCATCGCATCTCTGAATAGTTTCCTATCCTCTCCCTTTTTTATGGCCTGAATATTTGCTCCGATAGTCTCTACTTTATATTTTTTCAGTATGCCTTTTTTGGCTAAGTCTACGGTAAGGTTTAAAGCAGTCTGGCCGCCTAAAGTAGGAAGTAGTGCATCCGGCCTCTCCTTGGCAATAATTTTTTCCAAGATCTCTGTAGTTAAAGGCTCGACATAGGTCTTATCTGCCATCTGGGGATCGGTCATAATCGTGGCGGGATTTGAATTCACTAAAATTACCTCAAAACCCTCCTGCTTTAAAACCTTACAGGCTTGGGTTCCGGAATAGTCAAATTCACAGGCCTGACTAATCACAATCGGTCCTGAACCGATAATTAAGATTTTCTTGATATCGGTTCGTTTAGGCATTTCTCCTCTACAAAAATAAACATTACGTTTACCGTTCACCGCTTACCGTTAACCGTAAAAGCCGGCTACGGTAAACGGTACACGGTAAACGGTTAACGCAACATATTAATAAATTCTTGAAATAGATATGAAGCATCATGCGGGCCTGCCGAAGCCTCAGGATGAAACTGCACGGAAAATATAGGCAGTTTTTTGTGCCGCATACCTTCTAAAGTTTGGTCATTTAAATTTATATGGGTGATTTCTATATCTTTTTTATTTAAGGAATCTATATCTACACAGAAACCATGGTTCTGAACCGTGATAGAAACTTTACCTGTCTTTAAATCTTTCACCGGGTGATTTGCGCCATGATGGCCGAATTTAAGTTTATAGGTTGCGCCACCCAAGGCCAAACCTAACATCTGGTGGCCTAAACAAATACCAAATATGGGCACTTTTCCAATTAATCTTTTGGTTGTTTCGATAACATAGTTAACTGCGGCAGGATCTCCCGGGCCATTAGAAAGCAATAATCCATCAGGCTTCATCTTTAAAATCTCATTGGCTTCTGTATTTGCCGGTACAACTACAACCTGGCATTTATTTTCTAGAAGTTTTCTTAAAATATTATATTTTACTCCACAATCAAGGACAACTACCTTATACACTCCATCCTTAACCTGCCTGTCTCGAGCGGCACCTGTTGGGACGCATGTCGCTAGGGACGACCAGGCATACATCTTATTACTAGTGACTTCTTTGACTAAATCTACACCTACTAACCCTTGCGAGTTTCTGGCTTTCTGGACCAAATTTTTTTCATCCCAATCCTCAGTTGACAATACCGCCTTCATTGCTCCAGCTTGCCTTATATGTAAGGTAAGTTCCCGCGTATCTATGCCCTCAATACCGACAATATTATTTTTCTTTAAATAATCACTTAATGTTTCGTCTTTACGCCAATTACTGGCAATTTTGCTGCATTCCTTAACCACGAAACCTTCCAGGAAAGGTTGCCTCGACTCCATATCCTCTTTATTGATCCCGTAATTACCAATCAAAGGATAAGTCATGGTTACAATTTGCCCTTTATAAGAAGGGTCGGTAAGAATCTCTTGATAGCCAGTCATACTCGTATTAAAAACTACTTCGCCGTATCTTTCGCCACTTGCGCCGAAAGATACACCTCTAAATATCGTTCCGTCTTCTAAGGCTAATATCGCTTCCATTAAATGAGGCCACAACTTAGCGAACGATAGTGAAGCTAAGTTGTTGGGCCGAATTTACTCCTCGCATATACAAAAATTTAAACTAAGTTTTTGTATGTTTATGCGATGAGCTTACCTTTTTCTAGCGCCGCCTTTATAAATTCTCTAAATAACGGGTGCGCCTTATCGGGTTTGGATTTAAATTCCGGGTGAAACTGCACGGCAATAAAATAAGGGTGATTCTTTAACTCTATTATCTCAACTAAATTTTTCTTCGGATAAATCCCAGCAAGGACTATACCTTTCCTCTCTAATAATTTTCTATATTTATTATTAAACTCGTATCTGTGCCGGTGCCGCTCCTGAGTTAAGGCCTTTCCGTAAACCTTAAAGGCTAAGGTCTTCTTCTTAATCTTACAAGGATAAGCCCCCAGGCGCATAGTACCGCCTAAACCACTAATCTTTTTCTGCTCAGCTAATAAACTGATAACCGGGTATTTTGTCTGGGGTTTAAACTCCGTAGAATTCGATCCTTCTAAACCGCAAACATCTCTGGCAAATTCAACTACTGCACATTGCATACCTAAACATAACCCCAAGAAAGGAATTTTATTTTCACGGGCAAATTTAATCGCCTTAATCTTTCCTTCAATTCCCCGATAACCAAAACCGCCAGGCACAAGCACTCCCGAGATACCCTTTAAAAGTTTATCCGCACCAATCTTTTCAATATCTTCAGAATCCACCCGTTCCATCTCAACTTTACAGTTATTGGCAATACCCGCATGCGCTAATGCCTCATATATAGACTTATAGGCATCTTGTAAGCTAATATATTTACCCACGATGGCAATCTTAACCTTATCTTTAGGATTAAGCACCCTTTCTACTACATTCTTCTCCCAATCCTTTAAATCCGAAAATTTACAGATGAGATTAAAATGACTTAAGATTATCTCATCTAAAATCTGTTTTTTAAAAACTAACGGTATCTGATAAATCGATTCTACATCCCTCGCCTCAATAACTGCTTCTTTTCTGACATTACAAAATAAGGATATTTTTTCTTTTACCTCTTCTGATAAAGGTTTTTCTGTACGACAAATAAGGACATCAGGTTGGATTCCTATTTCGCGTAACGTCCCTACGCTGTGTTGAGTAGGCTTGGTCTTTATTTCGGCCGCAACCTTTATATAAGGTACAAGGGTTACGTGAATATAAAGCACATTCTGGTATCCTACATCTAGCCTAAATTGCCGAGCAGCCTCCAAAAAGGGTAAACTCTCGATATCACCTACTGTGCCGCCAATCTCAACAATAACCACAGAGGCTCCAGAGACCTCGGCAGTCTTCTTAACTCTTTCTTTTATCTCATTAGTAATGTGAGGGATAACCTGGATGGTCTTACCTAAGTAATCGCCGCGCCTTTCTCTAGCAATCACAGCATTGTAAACCTGGCCAGTAGTCACGTTATTGAATTTGGTAGTCTTGGCATGGGTAAATCTTTCATAATGACCTAAGTCTAAATCTGTTTCTGCTCCGTCCTCGGTAACATAGACCTCGCCGTGCTGATAAGGATTCATTGTGCCGGGGTCAACATTAATATAGGGATCGAATTTCATCAAGGCAACTTTTAATCCCCGTGACTCCAGAATATTGCCAATTGATGCACAGGTAATTCCTTTACCTAAGCTTGAAATTACTCCCCCAGTCACAAATATGTACTTTGCCATCGTAAATCCTTATCCCGCACTTTTTCAAAGTGCGGGATTAATTCGTGCATATAACTTATGTCGGCTATTGCCTCCATAAGTTATGCACTCATTAAAAAAGGCGTTTTAGAGACAACCCTTCCGCCCTAAAACGCCTTTGTTTTATTTGGTAGGTTCTTACTTTGAATTACCATTTATGAATATACCATATTTTCAGAAGATGTCAACCCTTCGGAATACGCCTGTCGAACCATCAATTTTTAAGATTTACATCTTCGGCAAATAGGTTTCTCCCATTAAATATTTATCAATATAGTGGGCAGCCTTTCTTCCATCTGAGATGGCCCAAACAATTAAGGACTGTCCCCGATGCATATCTCCGGCAGAAAAGATACTTTTAACTTTCGTCATATAATTCTCATCGGTCTTTACATTTCCTTTGCTATCCAGTTCTAAACCTAAATCTTTGACTAAGCCGTTGTGTTCGGTATGCAAAAAACCCATGGCCATAATCACTAAATCTGCCTCAATTTCAAATTCTCTGCCAGCTGTTTCTTGGCTTACTCTCTGACAAAGAAGCTTTTTTACCCGGCCGTCTCTGCCGATAAACTTTTTAGTGGAAACTGACCACTCCCTTATCCCGCCTTCTTCATGGCTAGTGGTGGTTTTGCAAAGTAAAGGATACTTTGGCCAGGGATAATCGCAGCTGCGACATTCGGGCGGCTGAGCTAAAAGCTCTATCTGCACCACGCATTTTGCGCCTTGTCGGTGTGCTACTCCCAGGCAATCCGCGCCCGTATCCCCTCCACCGATGACCACCACCTTTTTGCCTTTGGCATCGATTAATTTATCAGAATAAATCTTTTCTCCGTTAACCTTATTATTTGCCTGAATTAAGTAATCCATAGCGAAATGAATCCCTTTTAAATCCCGGCCTTCTATTTTTTTCGCCGTAGGCGAATCCAAATCTCGCGGTACGCCTGAACCCGTAGCCAAACAGATAGCGTCAAACTCCTCTTTCAAATATTCAGCCTTTAATCCTTTACCTACATAAACACCGGTATTAAATACAATCCCTTCTCTTTTAAGAATCTCAATCCTACGGTCCAGTATCCATTTTTCTAGTTTAAAATCAGGGATACCATAACGTAGTATCCCCCCGATTTTATCTGCCTTTTCAAAAACAACTACTAAATGTCCGGCTTTGTTTAGTTGATCTGCGCAAGCAAGGCCTGCAGGACCTGAGCCAATTACAGCAATCTTTTTTCCCGTGCGTTTTTTAGGTGGATTTGGCAAAACCCACCCTTGCCGAAAAGCATGCTCAATAATTGCTAATTCATTTTCTCTGATCGTTACCGCCTCATCATTAATTCCTAATACGCAGGAGTATTCGCACTGTGCTGGACAGATTCTTCCGGTAATCTCGGGAAAATTATTCGTGGCTTCTAGCAACTGAAATGCCTTCTGCCAGTGGCCATGAAAAACCAAATCATTCCATTCGGGTATGTAATTTCCAATTGGACATCCCCCGTGGCAGAAAGGTGTACCACAATCCATGCAACGCGATGCCTGCTCTTGGGAATGCTCACAAGTCGCAAGGGTAGTTACTTCGCTAAAGTCCTTGATGCGTACGCAAACCGGCCTATATTTGCTTGTCTGCCTTTCTACTTTTAAAAATCCTTTTACATCGCCCATTTCACTGCTCTTTCTTTAAACACGTTGCGTTTACCGTTTACCGTTAACCGCTTACCGTTAACCGTCAACGGTACACGGTACACGGTAAACGATAAGGTATCACCCATCAAGCACCTCTACTAAATCTGATACTTCTTCCGTCTCTTTCATTTCTAAAATACGCTTATATTCTTTAGGCATAACCTTGATGAATTTCTTAATTTCACGCGCAAAATTATCCAGAATTTTTCCAGCAACTTGACTTTGAGTGTGTTGATAGTGATTCCGCAATAGTTCATAAATACCCCTTACATCTTCTACCGAGAGCCCTTCCAGCTCTACCATCTCTAAATTACATTTTTCTTTAAAATTCTTATCTATGTCATAAATGTAAGCGATGCCTCCGGACATGCCCGCAGCAAAATTGCGGCCGGTTTTCCCTAGAATTACCACTCTTCCGCCGGTCATATACTCGCACCCATGGTCTCCTACTCCTTCAACCACTGCACGAAGACCAGAGTTTCTGATACAGAATCTTTCTCCGGCTACTCCACGAATATAAGCCTCACCTGAGATCGCGCCATAAAAAGTAGTGTTACCGATGATGATGTTTTCTTCGGCTTTATAATCGGCTTGCCGGTCAGGATAAATAATAATTTTTCCTCCAGAGATACCTTTTCCTACGTAGTCATTCGCCAACCCTTGTAATTCAAAAGTGACACCTTTGGTTAACCACGCCCCAAAACTCTGACCAGCTACCCCTTTAAATTTACAGTGAATAGTACCCTCAGCTAAACCTTCCTCTCCGTAGATTTCACAGATCTTACCGCTTAACATCGCGCCAGTGGTGCGATTTGTGTTTTCAATAGGTAGCGCTATGCACACTGGCTCTCTTTTTTCTAATGCCTTTTTGGCTAAAACAATTAGTTTTAAATCTAAAACCTCATCTAGCCCATGATTTTGTCTAATTAGACAACGTGTCCCGACACTTTTGGGTACCTCTGGCTGATAAAGAATTTTGGAAAAATCAATTCCTTTGGCTTTCCAAGGTAAAATCTCTGAATTTAGCTCTAAAACTTCAGTCCTTCCAACCATCTCATCTACAGTTCTTATGCCTAAACAACTCATAATCTCGCGCAATTCCTCAGCCACAAAACGAAAATAATTTTCAATATACTCTGGCTTTCCTCTAAATCTTTGGCACAAGATTTCATCTTGGGTGGCAATACCTACCGAGCAATTATTTAAATGGCAATGGCGAAGCATTACGCATCCTAAGACCACTAAAACTGCAGTGCAAAAGCCATACTCTTCAGCGCCCAAAAGCGCGGCAATGGCTACGTCTTGGCCGGTGCGCATCTGACCATCAGTCTGCAACCGCACCCTACTCCTTAAATCATTTAAAACTAAGGTCTGGTGCGTCTCAGCTAAACCTAATTCCCAGGGAAGCCCGGCATGTCTTATTGAACTTAAAGGCGAAGCGCCGGTCCCTCCGTCTCCTCCCGAAATTAAAATCATATCAGCATGGCCTTTGGCTACTCCAGCAGCCACTGTTCCAACTCCGATTTCTGAAACGAGCTTCACGCTAATCCGCGCCTTGGGGTTAGTATTTTTTAAATCAAAAATCAGTTGTGCCAGGTCTTCAATGGAATAGATATCATGGTGCGGAGGAGGAGAAATTAAAGTTACGCCTGGCGTGGTATAACGAGTTTTGGCGATAGTAACGCTTACTTTATGGCCAGGAAGCTGACCTCCCTCACCTGGCTTTGCCCCTTGGGCAATTTTTATCTGTAATTCATCGGCATTAACCAGATAATTACAAGTCACCCCGAATCTTCCAGAAGCCACTTGTTTTACTGCGCTCCTAATGGAATCACCGTTAGATAAGGGTATAAACCTTGCTGGATCCTCTCCTCCTTCACCGGTATTGGATTTTCCACCTAATCTATTCATCGCAATCGCAATCGTCTCATGAGTGGCCTTACTGATTGAACCAAAACTCATCGCACCGGTGGCAAAACGCTTAAATATACATTCAACTGGCTCAACTTCTTCAATAGATATAGGAACAATTCTCTTTCCGCCAGAGGCGGATCCGCCACGATTTGTGGCGGAAAATTTTAACAAGCTGCGTAAGGTTGTCGGATTCTGCGATTGGTTATTAATAAGTTGCGCGAATTCTTTATATTTGGCGAAATCATTATTGCGGGTTGAGTCTTGGAGCGCGGCAATAGTATCTGGATTCCAGAGGTGAAATTCACCGTCGCGTTTCCATTGATAAACTCCGTCGGTAAGAAGATTCGGCAAAGAAATTTCTTGGCTAGGGAATGCCTCTCTGTGTCTGGCGAAGGACTCTTGCGCAATCACATCAAAGGTAGCCCCACCAATTCGGGAAACTGTGCCTCTAAAACATCTCTCAATAACCTCCTCATCTAGGCCCAGTGCCTCAAATATCTGAGCACCCCTATAACCTTGAAGCGTAGAGATTCCCATCCTGGAGAGAATCTTTAAAATCCCTTTGTCAACTGCTTTTATATAATTTTTCTGCGCTGTTTTAAAATCTATTGCGAGCAACTTTTCGCTTATAAGGTGTCCAATGGCCTCATAGGCTAAGTAAGGATTAACGCACCCTGCCCCGTAAGCAAAAAGCAAAGCAAAATGATGCACCTCTCTCGGTTCAGCACTCTCAACGATTAAGGCAATCTGAGAACGAGAGGCATCGCGCACCAAATGATGGTGTACGGCTGAAGTAGCCAATAGGGCCGGCAGGGCCGCATATTCTTTGTTGACCCCGCGGTCACTCAAAATAACAAATGAATAACCTTCCTGAACCGCACAGGAGGCCTCTTTGCATATCCTATCTAATGCATTCATAAAATCATTTTTATCGCCTGGTTTGAACAAAAGCGAGATTATCTTGGCCTTAAAACCTTTTTTGCGGATGTAACGCAACTTTTCTAAATCTTCATTGGTCAATATCGGCTGTTTAAGGCGTACCTTACGGCAATGCTCGGCCGTCTCATCTAACAGGTTCTTACGAGGCCCCATAAAACATTCCAAACTCATTACTACCTCTTCGCGTATGGGGTCGATGGCAGGATTGGTAACCTGGGCAAATAATTGCTTGAAGTAATTGTAGAGCAACTGAGGCCTGTTTGAGAGGATAGCGCAAGGCGTATCATTACCCATTGAACCAATGGGCTCTTGGGCCTTTTCTGCCATCGGTTGAATGATAAACTTCAAGTCCTCACGCGTATATCCAAAGGCTTTCAATAGAGTAAAAATATCTAAGTTTTTTCGTCCGTCGTCCGTCGTCCGTCGTCCGCCCTTTAAATTATCTAATTCAACCATATTCTCTCTAAGCCACCTGCCATATGAACGCCCAGATGCCATTTTTTCTTTTATTTCGCTATCTTCGATTATACGGCCAGCTTTTGTATCCACAAAAAAAATCTTACCCGGTTCAAGGCGGCCGGAAAATAAAATGTCGGATGGCGCAATATCCAAAACCCCTACTTCTGAAGCCATAACTACCGTATCATGC
>Ga0315286_10000437_pt1 | contig 34666 bp, 30 predicted proteins | sample YL17G10_0_MG_FD_205038 | JGI IMG/M metagenome (GOLD analysis project Ga0315286, IMG submission 205038) | Sediment microbial communities from Yellowstone Lake, YNP, Wyoming, USA - YL17G10_0 | ecosystem: Environmental > Aquatic > Freshwater > Lake > Sediment | place: USA: Wyoming | collected...
TGAAAAAGTCTCTATGTTTCAACTACTTACAGAAAATCAACAGCACTTTTTAACGTCACCAAATGATAATCAATTGAATCTATTTAACTTATAACCGGACACTACTGATTCTGAATATATTCTATCAGCACTTAGAGCTCTGCTTGGGAATATAACCAGTAATGTCCGAGCAGTTCTATTAGGATATTCTCAGTATAAAATCCACATTAAGTTTATTACCAAGGGCGAGTTCACAGATTTGGACAAGGAATGTTTAAGTATAGCTTGTACCGAGATACATGCGGATTATCCTATGTTTGAAGTAATTGAAAGCATAGAAAAATCAAGCGCCCCTGCGAATGAATTAGTGGATTATATCCATCAACATTTTATCTTTCTTTGCGAAGAGGAATAATTTCAGCGCAAGATAACCACCTAACCATTTTAAAAAGGAATCCCGCTTGGAAGACAGCGGGATGCGTAAGGCGCAATAGTCAAAAGATAAGTTTCCTCCCCGGGTGAAGCGCGCTATGGCTTTTCGGGCGTTGATCACGTCCACAAGGGGGCGACCTGCAATTGGCTGTGGCAATGTAGAAATTACAAGCGAATAGGAAGCAATGGTTGGATAATACGAGATTCGTTCCATTATCGGGCGTACTTCAGTATAACACTAGTTAGGCAGCGTGGAGCCCACAATCATGACTGAGCCACCTGGAAGCAGCGGTACGAACACCCCTACTACCCCATTGGCACGGGCTTGGGGCGTCGGTTTCGCGGCGGCACTGCTCACGACGTTCATTGCCACCGGCGCCGTATTCAGCGTAGCGCCGGGAGACCGGCCGGCCGGCACGCTGCTGTTCGTGCTCCTGATCCTGGGCGGGCTCGGAGTGTTTCCGGTTCGTGAGCAACCGCAGGCCTTAACCCGACGGTTCTTCGCGATCGCCTGCGGACAAGTCCTCGCCGCCATGGCCATGGTTGCAGGAGGTTGGGGGACGACACTGGTGATCCTTGGGATCAACGGGATTCTGTTGGCTTGCTGGCTCCTCGCGGCTGTGCTTTTCCGTTTGGCAGCGCGTCGACCGAACGCTGCCTTCCAAGTAACTCATCTGCAAAGTGGCGATAATGGTTAGAAATAAGGCATGAGTTACTATTAAACAAGAATCGGGCTTTTCCTCCGTGGTTTACCTTTTGGCGGGCCTGTCCGCTGACCCGTCCGCCGAAGGTCAAAGACCGCAGTCGGAAGCGCCAAGGCGGAAGTCGAACCAGAAGTCGGAACCTTCTTGACCGCCATCTCTTTGGCGGTGTGGCGGTCTGGCGGGAGCTCCGATCCGTTGGGCCGCCGCATAAAGAATTATTTAGAGGATCATATGGCATCAGATCAACATAAGAAAAAGTACAGGCAACCTGTTAAACAACCTCCTATTTTGTTTAATAAGACTCAACTTTTAATCAGCAAGATATCAAAACGAATCAACGGACCTTTGCTATCATACTGGAATAATCCTAGAGGTGAAGTATGTCACAATGATGTTGTTGCCTTGTATGATATTCTTCAACGGCTCGGTAAACAGGACACCCTACATTTGTTTATCAAATCAGATGGTGGCAATGGTCAGGCGGCCCTTCGAATGGTGAGCTTATTAAGACAAAACGCTAAAAAGCTTATCGCATTGGTTCCATTGGAATGTGCTTCTGCTGCTACAATGATTTCACTTGGAACAAACGAGATTCATATGGGTCCTATGGCATACTTAACGGCTGTTGATACTTCTCTCACCCACGATTTATCGCCACTTGATCGCGATAATGATAGAGTAAGGGTAAGCTTAGATGAGCTAACGCGTGTAATTCGCCTTTGGCGTTCAGAAAAATCTGATTCACTAGAGAATCCGTATAAATCACTGTTTCAATACGTTCACCCGCTGGTAATCGGGGCCGTTGATCGAGCTGAGTCTCTTTCCATTATGCTCTGTAAGGAGTTGTTATCTTACCATATCCAAGATGAATCGACAGTAAATGCTATCGCAGAAACTCTTAATTCTAAGTATCCATCTCATTCTTATCCGATTCTATTCGAGGAAGCCCAAAGAGCGGGATTACAGGTGTCCCACATGCAACCTGAGATTAATGCACTCCTATTAGAACTCAATGAACTCTACAGTGAGATGGGACAAAAAGCAACAACAGATTTTGATGAAATTCATTCTCACGGTAACGAGATTCTGAATATTCTAGAGGCTCCGAATGTTCAGATTTGTTATCAACAGGACAAGGATTGGTTCTACAGAACCGAAGAACGTCGCTGGATCACAATGAACGATAAAAGCAGCTGGCGTAGGTTAATTAAAGTTAAGGAGAAAGTTTGCAGATCTGTACTTCACATTGCTTGATATAGGCGGCCGCCCAACCATTTTAAGATGGAATCCCGCTTGGAAGACAGCGGGATGCGTAAGGCGCAAAAGTCAAGAGATAAGTTTCCTCTCTGCGTGAAGTGCGTTATTGCTTTTCGGGTGTTGATCACGTCCACAAGGGGGCCGGTTGCAATTGGCTGTGGCAATGTAGAAATTACGGGCGAAGAAACAGCAACGGTTGGATAATACAAGATTCATCCCGACCTGGTTTATCGGGATCCGGCATAATTCAGTATAACACTAGTTGGCACGTAAGGAAAATGGAAATGTCAAAGGCTTTTGAATATTCATATACGCATCAGTTCACAGAGAACGAATATATTGCTATTTCGACCTCATATACTTTCAGTTCAAGATTACTGTTACCTGCTCTCGTCGGTGCAATTGGAATTCTACTCCTCTTCTCGGCATATACCCTCATTCTTGGTATAGTTTGTCTTGCCTTTGTACCGCTTAAGTTATTCCTACCAAAGCTTGCTGAACGTGGTTTACATAATGATTTTATGAAACGTAAGATATTCCGACAACCAATAACATATACTTTAACAGATTCTGAGCTAAAAATTCAGAGTGATGGAATTGACGGTAGGTCATCTTGGAGCCATTTGGTGTCTTGGAGGGAATATGCTGGGTGGTTCATACTGAAGGTGAGCGGTATTGGAACGCTTTATTTTCCAATTGTGAATTTGAAGAATGCTGGCATATACGACTTAGTCGTTCAAATTGCTAAAAAGCATGCAAAAAGAAATTAGTTTTCTCCTTGCGTGCTAACCATTTTAAAAAGGAAAGAGTCAAGATAAGTTTCCTCCCCGGGTGAAGGGCGTTATGGCTTTTCGGATGTTGATCACGTCCACAGGGGGGCAGCTTGCAATTGGCTGTGGCAATGTAGAAATTACAAGCGAATAGGCAGCAATGGTGGATAATACGAGATTCATCCCGATGCGATTCATCGGGATCTGGCATAGTTCAGTATAACACCAGTTAGCCAGCACATTGACACCTACTATGACAAAAATTGAATCTGAGCATAAGCAACAATCGCTTCTAACTAGAATCGGCATTGCAGTCGCTATAGGTGCTTTCATCGGGCTATTCGAGTTAGGGGTAGACGAGTTTAGTGTGCGAGGCTTTCTAGCAGCTATGATTCCAGCAATTGCTTTCACTTTGCCTTTTGCGTTCGTTTACCATGTTTTTGGAATTCAGAAAGGCATCAAGCTGGCTTTGCTGATGATCTATTCTTCTCTATTTGCGAGCGGGGTTTGGTTTCTATTAGCTCGGCCCAAGCACATGATATTGGGACGATTTGCAGTCGCTGTTTTTGTTTTCACCGCCATCATGCTTCTTTTCGCGTTCTACGCAAATAGGGCGCGTCAGCGTCCACTTCAATCTCAAACTATCGCCACAAAGGAACCGTCATTTATTCAACGCGCAGGCCTTAAGACAAAAAGCCGCATATTCGCGACCGTGTTCTTCATCTTTGGCGCAGTCAATATCCTGTGCATGAAAGGATTTGGGATGTCTTCGTTCAACGATAAGGGGACACTATTGTCATATGTAATTTTGGTCTGCCTGTTAGGTGTATTCATTGACCTTATTTGGTTTAGTTTTGTTGCGCGATGCCCAAATTGTCACAAACGCGTTTTTACGCTCTTGCTTGCAGCATCTGGGAAGATGCCAATCCAAGAGATCAAGACTTGTCCCCACTGCGCTTTCCCTGAACACATCTTCACTCAAGATAGTATGCGTTCCTTATCATGAATCGAACTTCCAAATGCACTGCCAGTGTTGCGTGCTGGCTAACAACTCGCTCCCCGAACAAGACTCGGGTTTTCATCCCGATGACGACGCTCGTCAGGATTCAACAAGCTCGCTGACCCCGTGAGATGGACGACGTTTTCGACAAATTGAAAGTGAATAAGTCAACAAGAATGAAAACAGAAACCTCAAAGTGTGACATTATTATCCCCTGGGGCAGCTCCGGAAAAGGGAATCGCGATTCTCAATTCGACGGACAATTTAGCGAAGCACGGCCAACCTGTGTCGAATTGGAATTAGCTCCGATCCGTTAGGCCACGTTGAATGATCATGAAGAATATTGCTTCCATACTTATTCTCACCTTCACTCTGCAATACTTCCTTTTTGCACAAGAGAATACTAATGCCGACAATTCTGATAATCTTTATGGTCATGCGCTTTTTGCTGGTATCAAATCGATGGATAAGGAATGGGGTCATATTAAGGATTGCCACGATACGACCAGAGTACAGATCAATTACAAGAACATAGTTCTTGACAGCGATCCCGAGTTGACTGATAGCATTCCAACAAGTCATGATAACGTCCAGGTTGAGCTCTTGGACCGCCAAGGTCTACTTGAAAGATCCAAGAGTCTTAACAAAGCAATTCCAGTCATCAGATTGCATCCCATAAAGAACAATAAATCAAAGTTGCTGATAAGCTTGACTCTATATTGGGTTTCATATAAGAACTCTCTTCTGCATTATGCTCTTTCAGACTGGTGCACGGTTACATTTTCTTTTGATTGCAGGAAGAATAAGTATATCGTAATGAAAACAGAACTTGGTGGTATCTAAAGGCGTCCTAACCAACGGCTCCACGACCCAAGGCGTTGGGGCAGGCAAGCCCGCCAAATCCTTCGACGGAGTTTACCCCGTCGCACTCTTTGACTGTGCTCAGGATGCCGACGGGGCTCAGGACGGCGGGTAATGAGCGCTAGTGAATTGTAACCGGTTGCTTCGACGACAAAAGAAACATTCATAGCCTCAGTTGCTCCAGGGAAGGTTTCTACAACCTCGACCGTTGTACTCCGCAGCTTAGGTTCGATCCGTTAAGCGGCAACTTTGGCAAACGACAATGTCGACCTACACACTAACAGAACATGGAATAAGTCAACAACGCAAGAGAACCCTCAAGCTCGTCATTCCATTGATTGTCGTTGGGAGTTTCCCCGTTCTTTTTTACGAATATTCTGTTCACCATGATATTGTCATAATTCTGCTTACCTGCATCGTTGCTGCCGTGGCGGCGTCCATAGGTATACGTAAAGGGTTGATGGCCCAGGCGACAATTCACTTCATTATTGAAAACAATCTAGTGATATCGAGGGCAGAGTTTCAACCCGATCTCATAATCCACCGACATGAAATACAACGAATTATTCAAACCGAAGAGGGTGCGCTGGAAATCATTTCCATCTTTCCACACCTTTCCATCAATGTTCCGACCACGACAAACGATTTCGATCGAATGAAAGCAGAACTAAGCTCGTGGATGGCGATTATACCTTTGCCTGATTCCGAAATTCCGCGTCACAGCCCACCAATAATTCTATACTACCTGATAGGCATTATTGTATCTCTTGGTACTCTCGGAATCATAATCCTAAGTAACAAGAAGGGCCTAATCTACATCCCAACAATAATGGTTGTCATACCTTTGATATATCATCTCCTATTGAAAACAAGACTATTGGATTTTAAGGACAGAAAGATTTTTCAGACGGTCACTGTGATCTTCGGCTGTTTAATGCTGATTTGTGCACTCTTCGTCTTGACGGTCTGGTGGTTTTTCTAGAATGTGCCGGCTTCCAAGTAACTCATCGGGAAAGTGGCGATATTGATTACAAGCAAGGCATGAGTTACTACTAAACAAGAATCGGGCTTGCCTGCCGCTTGCAGCGAGGCAAGTCGCAGGCGGGCGCAGGCAGATGGAGCGCCTAACCAATCGCTCCCCGCTAGAGAGCAACGGGGTTTCGTCCCGACGATAATACTGGTCGGGGCTCAACAGGCCAGCTGACCCCGTGAGACGAGCGACGTTTTGATGAGTATTGAGAGTTATGAGGATGAAAATGTGTCGCGTGATAATTGAATATTTGGTTTTAGTAACTCACGGGGCAGCTCCGGAAAAGGGAATCGCGATTCTCAATTCGACGGACAATTTAGCGAAGCACGGCTAACCTGTGTCGAATTGGAACTAGCTCCCATCGTTAGGCTGTATTGTTGTTCATAAACAAATAATCAGGAGGTTTTCATGATTACTCGAATCTTCAAATCAATTCTTTTTTCTTTTCTAGTATTTTTAAGTATACATTGCCAGAAGGAAAACAAGGCTGTTACAAATGAAGGAAAAGTAATTTCTGTTATCGAAGGCAAAGAAGGAATACCCTCGGTATGTGTTTGGGATAAAGCATCGATCAAATCTGAGCCAACACTAAAAGGGAGATCGGTTTCTGTTATGGCGCTAGGTGAAAAAGTAGTTTGCCTGGGCGAAGATAAAATAGACCCTTCTGATAAGGATAGAAAATATTATAAGATACGGTTGTCTGATGGAAAAGAAGGTTGGGCTCCTGAATATAGTCTGGCACTTGATGCAAAACCATCGGTGGCGGTGCATAAAGCAGTTATCTATTTACGTCCCGATCTTGTAACCGTTACTGATAAGGAATTTTCTCCTATGGAATTTATTGCAGTTACAAAACCAGAGAATGAATGGTGCGAAGCTAAGGGACAGGAGGGGAAGAAAAAGGGATGGATAAAATCGAATGCTATCTCATTAAAAGACGATGATATTACAGTAGCCTTGTTAGCGGGAAAGGCAATGGCAGAAACCAACAAAGAGAAAAAGAGAAGTAAAGTTGAAGCCATAGTAAGTAATCCTGCCCTTTCTAGATCAATATTTATGGATTCATTGAAAACATATTTGGAGGGAACGGCAGTGGTACCGCAATTTGTACCATCTTTACCAGATTCAGTAAATCGGTAAAGAATTACAAATAGTGCAGCCCAACCAGCGGTTCAGCCTGACTGAAGGAGCGCCCGCCAAAAGACAAAGCATGGCGGGTAATTGGGTGCGTCAAGCATGGCTGGTGGTGGGTGTACGTTTTTGTTATTACGTTCTTTGTACCTCATAACTTTTGTGAACTTGATTTAGTTAGCAGCATGAACCTTGTTTCGCTCAGTACATTGTGCGAGCCAAAGGCTCGTGCGCCTCTGACGCGAGAGTATTCAGCGGCGCAGTCCCGTTGTACGGGACCCTCGTGGCGCCAAAGGCGCCACGGGACTTAACCGCCGGTCGTTAGGCGGCTTAACAAATACAAGGGAGTAGAAATGCGATTATCAATTCTTATTCTATCTATTTTGGGTCTTTATGGTTGCGCCAATATTCCGAGAATATTAAATGAAGCACAAAAGACTGAGGAACAATCCGAATGTCGGTCGGTCATCGAAGCTTCTCTTATAGCGGACACCGTCTATATCGCAAAACCACCATTCTTAGTCCTTAAGAAAAGTGAAGGATTTGATGAACGTCGATCTTTCCGAGGGAGCATTGTCAGCATAACTGATACAGGAATTATGTTTGTTAAGGCAAAGGATGGTTTATATACACCCGAGCCCAAGTTCTATCCGTTTGGCAATATTGCTTGCCTTGTCGACTCTAATAATCACATTATCTATGGCGAATTGAATAAGAACACTGCAATGTTCTGGAATATGGAACTTGTGTGCAAGAAGCTAGATACGGTTGAAACAAAACCAATAACACTTGTTCTTCCAGCGAACAATAGTGCTTCTTACTGTGTTGAACCCGGAGAGTACAGGATAATCTATCTACGATTTCGCAGTTCTAAAGATTATCTAGATCAGGGTGATTCACTCTCTTCTGCTAGATTTTTTGTCTCTCGTGATGCAATTACTTATATTGGCACGTTCCATTTGGAATATACGTGGACACCGTCGCCTGATATGACCATTGTGCCAATTACTGTTCTTCACCGTCCAGGAATGAATGAGAACAGTCCGTTTGTGGGCGGAGCTATTGGCGGGCTATTACAATATTATGCTGATAAGGAAAAAGCCGAGAAAGAGAAAAAAGAATCGCCTTTCCACGCTCTCAAGGTAACCATTGATTCGTCTTACGTTCCATCGTTTAAGAGTCATTTACCAAAAATAAATTGTCCTATTACAATTAAATAAGCGATCTAACCAGTCGCCGCCCGAACAAGCCTCGAGATTTCGTCCCGACGATGACGCTCGTCGGGACTCAACAAGCTAGTGCACCTTCTAATAACAGATATTGTGGCAATGCCATGCCTTTGGCATATTCAAAAAGGAATCCCGCAAGCGCTTGCGTTTTCGGGACCGCTCCAAATAGCACCTTGTTCGTCGCAAAACACAACACTACTTTTTGGAAGCGGCACTAGCTGACTTCGTGAGATGAGTGACGCTTTGAGGTGTATTGAGAGTTGTGAGGATGAAAATGTGTCGCGTGATAACGAATATCTTGACCGCCATCTCTTTGGCGGTCTGGCGGGAGCTCCGGTCTGTTAGGCGAATCGAAAAGGAAATGAATCATGAAAAACTTGTTTAGAGCAACATGCTTGACAATCTGTTTCATATTAGGTGTTCACATATTGTGGTGTCAATCAATAACTTCGATCATTACTAGTGGAAGTAATCGTATACTCATCTGTAAAAGCGGAAGTGGTATACTGCGTTCAGATGATGGTGGCATTCATTGGCAACACGTTATCAAGAATATGTGGGATCAAACTGAAGCAAATTTATTAACGGCTGACACATATGGAAATATTTTTGCGGCTACGGGCTATTCATACATATATTATTCGACAAATTATGGTGATACCTGGGTAGAATCGAGTAGTGGGCTGCCTCCCAATGGAGGTGCGTATTGTTTAGCTTCAGATAATGGAGGCCGCTTGTTCTTCGGAAACAATCTTGGGCTATTTCGGCAGACAAGTCTAGGAGGTATCTGGACAAAAATATCAAGTAGCTTGCTTTACAATCCATCTGTCATTTCATTAACTGTCACTGACACAGGAAGGATCTTTATTAGCTCCATAGCTTTAGGACCAAGCGGAAATGTACCAATAACATACTTATCGATCGATCATGGCAACAGTTGGGCAAAGGTTGATTCCGGAAGATTGTATTATGGAATGATACATATTGGTGAAGATACTGTTTTTGCAGGAGGATATCAGAATGGTTTATATCAATCGACAAACGGCGGTGTTTCATGGTCGTTGATAGGTATTCCGAGTGCTTATATTGTTTCTTTTACAGTGGACAAGCGATATATCTATGTTGGTTCAAACGATGTACAAGGTATTTATCGAATGTTACGATCAGGAGACAGCCTACAATACTTGGCGACAAGTCCATCATATGTTCATTCTTTGGCGATCCTCCCTAATGCCACAATTCTTGCAGGAACATCGACGGGTATTTTCAGTTCTACTGATTGTGGTCAAACGTGGCCTGCTTTACTCTCACAACTATTTTTAGTTTATCCTACAGATGGTTTAACTGAAATAACAACGAACCCTAAATTGTCCTGGAATCTCTATCCGGGAGCAACGAGCTATAGGGTTCAGATTTCAACGGAATCAACATTCTCCATACCTACGCTGGATATATCCAACGTGACAGATACTTTTGTGCACATTACAGGATTGTCAGGTCTCACAAAATATTTCTGGCATGTAAGTGCTAACGCTATATCGGGATCCAGTGACTGGTCAACAACGTGGCATTTTACGACTGGTGCAACAACCTCAATACAAAATAGTACGAATATTCCGTCGGTGATTGACTTATTCCAAAACTATCCTAATCCGTTTAATCCAAGAACTACTATCAAATACGAACTACCACATGTTGCTTTTATTGAAATCAAAATGATTGATATGCTTGGTAAAGAAATTTCGACCTTATTCAAAGGAATAATGTCTTCAGGAAGTCATGAGATCATTTTCGATGGAGACCCGTTTCCCAGTGGCATATATTTTTGTCAATTACGATGCGAGAACACCACTCGGACTATTCGATTGGTTCTATTAAAATAGAATTTCGATTCGCCTAACCATTTTAAAGAGAAAAGAGTCCCCGCATTGACGGGATTTCATCCCGCTCGAACACAGCGGGATGCATAAAACGCACAAAGAACTTTCAACAAGTAGATAGTAATCTCCCGATGCATCCCACAAAGTGGGTGCAGCGTTCTAAAAGCGTGTAGACGACCGAACACGGCCGGAACACAGCGAAGACAAGAGCCGCATCATCTATCGAGCAGAACGCCACGACCAGGCAATGACGTCCCCGCCTGCTGCTTGCCTCGCTGCAAGCGGGCGGGCAGGCAAACCATTTTTCGGATTCACCTCCAACTCATCAAAGAATCGATGGCGCGGAACATTCGCCGGGAGATCGACGAGCACTTCGGTCTCAATATCGACAACTACGACTTCGAGGCGGTGGCAGAGCGTGTCCGCGGGTGGTTTGAGCGCGGGTGGCACAATCGAGCAGAGCCGGTCACGATCTTCGTCGCTCTGCTCGATGCGGGAGTCGATGCGTGGCGCCCCGTTCTGGCCCGACCGCTCGACGGCGGGCGTGATCGTCAAATGTGAGCACAAGCAGTTCGCTGATGGCACAACCGGAATGACGGCGGTAGCGCAATTTGAGGAGGCCGGCTAACAACAGCATGCAGCGGACGGTGCAAAACGCTGCCGCTGATGCTGAGCGTTACCACGCAGGCAAGTTTCCTGAAAATGTCTTAAGTTTCCTGTGTCGTCATAGCATCACGCAATGGCATCCCACCCAATCGATATAGCCAAACTCGAGGCAATTTGTCGCCGCTATCATGTGGATTCCCTCAGCCTTTTCGGATCCCTGGTACGAGGCGAAGCCACGCCCGAATGCGACATTGATCTCATCGTTACCTTCACGAAGCGAGTGGGAAACTTTCACATGGTCGCCCTTGAGCAGGAATTAACCGAGGCCCTTGGACGAAAGGTCGATCTGTTGACCGAGGCAGCGATTAGTCCCTACTTGCGTGAGCGTATTTTCAGCGAACGTCAGGTGATTTATGCGGCGTGACGACAAAATGTACGTGCAGCATATCATTGATGCGGTCGATACGATCGAGGAATACGTACGGGGACTGGACGAACAATGATTCTTCAAGAATCGACTCGTTCAGGATGCAGTTATTCGACAGTTCGAGATCATCGGTGAAGCCGTCAAGCAACTTTCCAGCAATTTGCGAAATCGCCACAAGGATGTTCCCTGGCAACAAATGGCTGGTATGAGAGACACGCTCATTCACGAATACTTTGGCGTTAACGTCGACCAAGTGTGGATGACAGTGACGGAAGATATTCCCCGACTCAAGAACAACCTCCCCCAAGTCCTCAATTCTCTCTGGCCGTCCGCCTGCGTACTAACCTCGCGCTCAACTTGACGCGGACACATTTGCACATTGAGCTTTGGCATAACAATGCACAGAACATCACGGTACCATTTCACAATCAGTAACTATTCAACCGCTCAGGTTAGCACGCACGTTAGGCGGGCATTCCGATAGGACCTCCCATGAAGCCTGAAGAACTAGTCACAATTCGTACTTTCTCAAACGTGATCGACGCGGAAATCACGCTCGGCCACCTCAAGTCTCACGGCATCGAAGCTTCAATCAGGAAGGACGATAGTGGTGGAATGCGTCCCCATTTTCAGCTGACTCAGGGGGTTGATCTAGTCGTCCGTAGGAAGGACGCGAAGCAGGCGGAAGAAGTACTCAAGGCATAGAAGGTGTAATGGCCGCCTAGCCAGTCGCTCCCCGTAAGAAACTCGGGGTTTCGTCCCGACGATGATGCTCGTCAGGACTCGCCAAGATAGCTGACCCCGTGAAATGAGCGACGTTTTAAGGAGTATTGAGAGTTACGAGAATGAAAATGTGTCACTTGATAACTGAATATTTAGCTTCGGTGTCTCACGGGGCAGCCTAGCCGCGACGCTTGGCGGCACTCTACTAATAGTCACGAACGCGAGTTCGATCACAAACGGAACAATTATTCCCATTTCCATTATCTGTTTGTGAACCTCGAACCAAGCACTGTTCTCGCGCCAAACCTGAGGACTGAGAGTTAAGACACAATATGTCCCAGGGGCAATCAAAGTCACATTCTTCAAAGGAAAGCTCATGATTCAGGAATTACTCGACTTCGTCGTTGCGGCTTTTGTCGTTGTTTTCGTGTTCACTCAGCTTATGTGGCCGATAATCAAGGGAACACGACTCTTCCCTTCATTTCGGAAGGACATTGTAAAAGCAGAGAGTGAGCTGGTTCGTGCCAAGCAAGACTCAGAGGTTACGAGTATTGCTCAGCAAGCTGCTGACATCAAAACCCAAACCACCAAATCACGTAAAGGAAAGAAGAAATGACTCCTCAACGTATATTTACCCTCGCTATTTCCGGCATCCTTGGGATATTCGTGATCGTGCTCGCTTTCCAGACTGTTGTTGTTCTGGATGCAGAAAAGATCATGGTCATTCAGTATCCGACAGGAAGTCTCGAATGGTTCACAACTCCCGGGCCGCACATGCAGTGGTTCGGGAAAGTAACAAAGTATCCACGACGAGCTCCATTCTGGTTCTCTGTATTCAAAGATCAGGGCAGATCAGATGATCAAAGTATGAAGATTCGATTCAACGATGGTGCACATGCAAACATTAGTGGTTCTCTCTCATATGAATTGCCCGTAGGGGACAGAGATGCTCTCATGAACATCCACATGAAATTTGGATCCCCTGAGAATCTTGAGGCCCAGTTGATTCGAACTGTTGCCGAAAAAGCGGTCTACATGACAGGCCCTCTCATGAGTTCGAAGGAATCGTACTCAGAGCGTCGGAATCAACTCATTTCGTTCATCGATGATCAAATTGTTAACGGTGTATTCCAAACTCGAGTGAAGACGATCCAAGATAAAGATCCAATGACAGGTGCACCCCGCACGGTGTCGATTACTGAACTCATTACTGGATCAGATGGCAAGCCTCTTCGCCAAGATGAGTCACCTATCACCCAGTTTAAGATTCGAATCTACAACCTGTCTCTCAATGAAGTAAAGTATGAAGACCGAGTTGAGCAACAGATTGGACAACAGCAGAATGCAATCCAGCAAGTTCAACTTGCTATCGCACAAGCGAAGGAAGCTGAACAGAAAGCGATCACTGCTGCGAAGCAGGGAGAAGCCAATGCTGCAACCGCCAAATGGGAGCAAGAAGTATTCAAAGCGAAGGCTGTTACAGAAGCTCAACAGAAGCTGGAGGTTGCAAGACTTGAGGTTGCCACCGCCGAGCAATACAAGCTCAAAAAGATCAAGGAAGCTGAAGGGGACGCTGAGTACAAGAGAAAGATCATTGTTGCAGACGGAGCACTTCAGCAGAAACTCGAAGCCTACACTGAGGTTATGAAAGCCTTCGCTGAGTCCATCGGCAAGCAGAAATGGGTTCCAGAAGTTGTAATGTCTGGAAATGACAAGACTGCTGCTGGGGGCAATGCAACTGCTCTGATTGAGATGTTAAGTGCTAAGGTTGCTAAAGACCTTGCCTTGGATATGAAGGTGGGTGGCAGCACAACTGGCAAGTAACACGGTGACTGAGGACTCAATCCGTCGCGCTTGACCTATGACGAGAATTGGTGCGCTTTCGGATAAACTCATGCGCCTGCAATCGTATCGCCATTGCCCTGCACAGCTTTCTGATACACGGCTCAATGAATGACGTTTGTGAGAGTGCCGCCTAAGCAGGCGCTCCCCGTAGGAAACTCGGGGTTTCGTCCCGACGATAATGCTCGTCGGGACTCAACAAGTTCACTGACCCCGTGAGACGAGCGACGTTTTGAGGAGTATTGAGAGTTACGAGAATGAAAATGTGTCGCGTGATAACGAATATCTTGACCGCCATCTCTTTGGCGGTATGGCGGGAGCGCCGGTCCGTTAGGCCGCAGGCTAAATAATTATGGAAACAATAGAAAACACTGGTTGGCGAATAAAGTTGATTCGTAGAATAGGGAATCGACTGAAGCAACAGTCGAGGCCACGTCTACAGATGTCTCTAATCGTTGCCATGTGTGGATTTGGTGGATTCTTCGTTTCAATAATCCTTTTGGAGCTAGGTCTTGTTTCCATTTGGATTCGATATGCATTGGCTGTTATATCCACCTATTTCATATTTCTTGGATCCGTTTGGGTTTGGATCCACAATGTTCGTAGAAGAGATAAGCGACTTGTGAATGTTCCAGATGCTATTGATATTCTCGATGTCCCCGATCTTAGATCTTCTCCTACACACTTTGAAGGAGGTGGCGGACAATCTGGAGGAGGTGGAGCAAGCGCATCTTTCGATACCACCGATCAAATCACTCCGACAATCCACTCTGATAACATTACAGATTCTTCGTTTGATATTGACCTTGACTTAGACGAATCCATTGTGATTATTGCCTTTTTAGCAGCAATACTTTCTGCCGTGGCTGCATCGATTTATGTGATCGTTACTGCACCAGCTTTCTTTGCAGAACTTATTATTGATGGAGTTCTTTCGGTTAGCTTATATCGAAGGCTTAAACATATTCAAGAACACCATTGGTTTAATACGGCACTGCGTCATACGATTGTGCCATTTCTTATTGTTGTCCTATTTTTTATTGTCTCAGGTGTAATTATGCAAATATATGCACCCGAAGCTCGCTCTATTGGTGATGTGTGGAAACATTATTTATCAAATAGTAGGTAGCATCCGGCCCAACCCGTCACTCCCCGAACAAAACTCGGGGTTTCGTCCCGATGATAATGCTCGTCAGGACTCAACAAGTCCCAAAGGGATTCTCGATTCCGCCACGAGTTGACAGAAGCCGTCAACTCTGCGGAATCGGAACTGACGGCTGAAGCTGGGGCTCGCCAAAAGGTGGAGCACGGCGCGTAAATGCGAACTCGCCCCGCAATCGTATGACAATGATTTCGGTTTCCCAAAATATCTTCACCGTACCAAAGAATCGCTCAGATCACTTCAGATTTGTTGCGCGGTCTTTGCTCTATGTGCATTCGGCTGCGCTTGTGACGCTTGTTTTTCTTTTTTATCCTGGCATCAATGGGTATAAACGAGCAATGTTCGGCGACATGCTTGAGGGCGTCGCGTATCGACCACACGTCTATCGCGTCTTGGTGCCTTACACAGCAAGAATCCTTTCGTCTCAGATGCCGGAAGAAGTTAAGACATCCTTGAGAGTGTCAATCAAGGACACGCGGTTAGCGGCTAAGTTGGGATGGGACTCGGACAATATCCCTGCATACGTAGTAGTGACTCTAATTACTTTTTGCTGCTTTCTTGGTTTCGCATTTGCACTTCGAAAGTTGAGTCTGCGCTTTTATCCTAACATGATCTCGGTTGCGGATTTTGCGCCAGCATTGGGTCTGTTGGTGCTTCCGTCGCTCTTCCGCTACTACAATCAACTGTATGATCCCGCCACGCTCCTTTTATGGGCTTGTGCTCTCCTTTTTCTCGCGCAGAGGGCCATCATTCCATATTATGTGTTTTTTGTCTTGGCAGTCATAAACAAGGAAACTGCGATACTTCTGGTGCCCCTTTTCGCGTTGGCCTTTCGTGAAACGACGCGTATTCGAAAGATTGCGCTTCATGTTGGCTTACAGCTGATTGTTTTCGGGGTGATCCGCATTGCAGTATTGCACGCGTATGCTGCTAATCCAGGTGGCTTGCTAGAATTCCATCTCAATGGGAACTTGCTTATCTTCGAAAAACCTGGAGCCATTGTTTACCTTCTCGCGATGTACGGTCTTGGCGGATACCTTGTCAGCAAGAATTGGCACAGCAAACCATCTCTGTTGCGACTCGGCATACTCTTCGTCTTTGCGCCCCTGGTTTTGCTCAGTCTCTTTTTTGGAAATCTTGATGAACCTCGGCAGTACTATGAAGCTTTTCCATTTGTCTTCCTGTTGTCACTAAAAACTATTAACGATGCGTGGAATGTGTCCGGCAATTCAAGCACCGCAGAGCCTCCGTAGTCTTGCTTGCACTTGACACATGGCGAGCGTTCTTCGCTGTGTGTCTGCCTGCGTCCGTCGAACATCTATAGAGATTCTGCGGGTGTGCTTGCCCGCCGAATTGGAATCTCTTTCATGCCAAATTGAAAAGAAGAAAGTAGTGCCCACACGCCGCAAATGAATAGCTTATTTCAGTTAGTACGAACTCAACGGTCTGGATGAGATCAGCGTAGCTATAGTCGCACGCTAGCACGTGCGTTTGTTACACGCCACCGCAGTTTGGGTCCCGACCGTTAGGCGGGCGGACACAACCAACGAGCGTTCTATAATCAATAGACATCATTTGGGAAACCAGGGAATACGCTCTTCGATATGAATCAGCCATTATTTGCTTTCGCACTGGGCATCGCTACATTCATTGCTTCTGTGGGCGGACATGCTCAAGATCTCCCCTTTCAGAGTCAGGACGAGAAGGATCTCTTCACATACTGGGAGCACAGCAAAACGCTCAATCGCGGTATTCTTGAGTGCCTTCTTATTGCCGAAGGTATGTCCGACCAATTGGATCGCAACAGAGAATGGCTCGCAAAACTCGAAGTTGAGGTTAAGAAAAACATCGATGCCGACGATTCCAATCTGAAGAAAGGCGAAAACCTTTACAAGTTTGTTCACGATCGGGTTCTACGGAAGTACTCAGGTGAGGCTTCTGCAACAAAACTGATGACGAGTGGCGAATTCAGTTGTGTAACAGCCACGGCGTTGTATTACCATCTGGGGACCATTGTGGGACTGCCTGTCAAGTTCCGCGTTACCCCTTTTCACGTTTGTCCAATTCTGGATATTCGGGGGAGAAAGATTTGGGTGGAGCTAACTCAACCCAAAGGGGGCTTCGATGTTGAATATGATCAGGAAGAGCTGGTCGACTTGCTGCTCGAGAACAAGTTGGTGACCAAAGGAGAGCTTGATCAGAAGGGACAAGAGACCGTTTACAATGAGTTTATTCACGGGCAATATCAGGATTCGGTCGCAGCAATACTCGGATACCACTACTACAATTGCGCCCTCAATCTAGACAGGTTAGGAAAGAGCGAGGAAACGTTCTGGGCTCTTGCAAAAGCTCGTTCTTTGGAGCAGAAGCACGAAGCTATAGCGAGAGTTTTCGATGCTTCTTTTCATGTTGTGAGCTCTCTACAGAAACTCACCACACCCTATTTCAAAGTCGCAAACGCCTATTTCCAGTCGCGGGGAGATGATTCAACCGTAATCGTGGATGCGATCTCAAGCGTAAGACTCGGTGTCGAGAATCTGATTCAAACCCAGCGCGACATTGGCCAAGCAGATTCCATTCTCAGAATGCTTGAAGGACTTCATTTTTCAACTGATCTTCTTCAACGCCCCCTTGCCGAGTTGCGCCAATCTGTCTTCGTGAACAAAGGTCTTGACCTCAACAGAAAAGGACGGTATCAAGAGGCTTATGCCACAATATCAACGGAACTGAAAAGGGATAGTTCGAATGCGAAGCTTCAGGATATCTATGTGCAAGTCGGCATGGACTATGTCCAGAAACTCCTCACGTCTGGCAGCGATGATCTCGCCATAGCAACTGTGGATTCAATGTATAGAAGAATGCCGTTCTACGAGAAACTGCGAGACTCTTATGCTCGAATCATGGTGGCAAGTATAATGGTTACGGGGAAATACAGGGCCAGCCCAGCCAAGGCACGTGAAGGCTTGATCAAAGCTTTTGAAATGGATTCCATGAACACCTATGTGCGCGAGGCCTTGGCCTCCGTGTATCATGAACTTGCAATGAACGAAATCAGGAAGGGGAATTGGCGGTCTGCTGAAGGTCGGATCTTAGAGGGGCTGAGGTTTGTGCCCAACCATGAATACTTGAAATCTGACTTGGACCTCCTTAGAAAGGAAATTCCAAGATCGAAGAAATGAAAACAAGCTTGCCCAAAACGGAGCGTTAACACGCCGCCCGCCCAACCAGCAACTCCCCGACCAAAGGCGTCGGGGCAGGCCCGCCATGAAGATTGGCGGGCAAGCAAGCCCGCAAGAAGCCGGCGAGTAAACTGACGGAATGAGACCGTCTACGTTACAATACAGCTTCGGCGGGCAGGCGCCCACCCTGACGCATTGGCTTGTTTGTGTGACTTTTTCCACAATCTGCCGGTATGAAGAGGATTTGAACACACATGAAACCGCCATCCTCTCCGCACCCCGACACATTCGTCTGCCCCTGGTGGCTTGTCCGGAGTTTTGACAATCCTCTCCGCAGGCTCGTCCAATTTCTCAATATTGACAACGGGCGTGTTGTTTTTGGAAAAGAAAATTCAGTACACTGCTCATCGTGTTCACGATCCAGAAGCTTTGGGGGAATCTGAGTGATACATAATGAATCTCTCCAGACAAGATTTCGCGTTCGTTTTCGCCGCACCGCAATCGCAAACATCCTTGCAAGACACCCCTATCTGTACGGCACCAATCCACAGAATCAAGGGCCCGAGGTCCAACTGAACATGCTTTTTCCCGTCACGACACCCGTCAACCAGTATCTCCTCAATCAATTCAGTTTTAGCTCTGGTACGCTCTATAAACAGCTCTTCTGTTCGCAGGAAATTTGATCGTCACTATAAGGGAAGCATATGACCAGAAACTTGTTTGCGACATTCTCAATCGTCATTCTGACATTTCTCTCAATCTCGTGCGGCGGCGGGGGGTTCTCCAATATCGCCACACTACCGTCTGAGCTTGGACTCCCAAGAATGCCTTTGCAGGAGGACTTCCCTGAGGCCGATGGGGTGTACATCCTTGATGACGATAATGTGCGTATGAAGATCGGAGACACACGTCTTGTAACCTACGAGACTATCCACCGCGTGAAGAAATTGTTCAAGAATATCGATGACCAGGCGACGGTGGTGATTTACGTGGGCGACGAAGAAAAACTCATGAATGTCCGTGCCCGCACAATCAAGGCCGATGGGACACCGGTAGAGCTCAAGGCCGGCGACTTCTATACTTCCACCGGCAGCGGTGGGGGAGAAATGTTCTATACCGATCGCACCTCGGTGAAGTTCACGTTTCCTGCCATTGAAAAGAACTGTCTTGTCGAATATTCCTACACCAAGTTGAAGCAGCGTCCTTTTGTCACGGATGTCTGGGAGATTCAGCATTACCTCCCGACACTTCGAAATACCTACACGCTTACTGTTCCGGCCATTCTTTTGCTGAAGGAATCTCTCGGTGGGTACGATTGGAGCTGGCGGTACGTGGCGTACGGAGCTATCGCGGTAGGGGAGCCCTCGGTGATAAAACCACTCAACCCGGAGAGTTCGACCTATTCTCAGGAAGTAGTGTTTTCCTGGTCACTGCAAAACATTCCGGCCTTCCAGCCGGAACCTTTGATGCCCTCGCATGAACAGTTCATGGCTTACGTGAAATTCGCCCCTTCGGAGTGGAAAGACTGGAATGACATCTCCTCCTGGTACTACGACAAAATTTTCAAGCCGCAAATGGTGATCACCGACGCTATTGCTCATCAGGCGAAGGAGCTTACACAATCGTGCAGGAGTGAGACCGAAAAAATTCAAAGTATCTACCGGTTCGTGCAATCCTTCAGGTATGTCGCCATCGCACTCGGGATCGGCAGCATCCAGCCCACCGTTCCTCAGACCGTCCTCGATCGACAATACGGCGACTGCAAGGACAAGTCTATCCTGTTGTTGAGCCTCTTGACAAGCGCCGGCATAGCTTCAAATCCCGTACTTGTGTTAACCCAGGACGATGGCGTGCTCGACCCCCATTTCCCAAGCTGGAATTTCAACCACATGATTGTACAGGCGAAGACAAAGAATGGAGAGGTCTTCTGGCTTGACGGAACGGCGCGCTATTGCCCTTTGGGGAAATTACCCTGGCAGTGCGAAGGAATCAACGTTCTCGTGATCAATAACGATGGGAGCTCACACCTTGAGAAGACCCCTTTCTCGAATCATATGGTCAATGAGACGACCATCGATGTGCAGGCAGACATATCGGCGGAACAGCTGGGGAAGTTCGATGTGACGATCCGGTATGCTGGCGAGCATAATTTTCGCTATCGCAACTTTTTTGTAGACAGAACAGGAGATGAAGGAATTCTGCAAGGCCCTTGTGGTTGACGATTTTGTTGGCGCAACGATTGACCGTTACAGCTTCAGTCCTCTGGATTCGCTTGACACCGAGCTCATCTTGAAGTTTGGCTTTTCTGTTCCGAATGCCTTACGAAAGCAGGCAGACCTGTATTTCCTAACGATCGATCCTTTCAAGCTGCTCAGCGACATGACCTGGCTCGTCAAGGAAAGCAGGCGCTATCCTCTCACATTCCACTATCCCCGGATAACGAAGAAACAAGTTACTATCCGATATCCGAAGGATGTTTTCGCGGTGAGAAATGTTCCGGAGAATTTTTCAAAAGGCGACGACAATTTCTCATATTCGAGCAGCACCCAGGCATCCCAGCCCGGCCAAATAGTCTCGTCCGAGGTCTTCTCCATCAAGTCACGCGAGATTGCGCCGGGTAAATACGCTCAAACGCGAAAGTTCTTCGAGTCGGTGCAAAACAAGATCAGCGAGAAACTCGTCCTCACGAAACGGTGAGGTGGTCTCGTCACACACCGCCGCACCCTTGTGCAGTTGTCTCTGTCCCTGGGTGCTGCATTTAGAATTCTGCGATCTCCCGCGCGATTCGTACACATTCTTCTGCACGCGAGAGACGTGGGCGAGAACCCTTTATTGGAGTAGTTATGTTTAGAATATGAACAGAATTTTGGAGCCAAGCAGTGTGGAACGCACCTTTTCGCCCACGTTTCGATAAGACTACTCACGTCGACTGGTGTTCTATTCTTCGCGCGTAAACAGGAATTGAGAAATTCTGTCTATTGAGCCCACATGAAACCTTCTTCCTCTCCACACCCCGACACATTCGTCTGCCCCTGGTGGTTTATCCGGAGTTTTGACAATCCTCTCCGGAGGCTCGTCCAGCCGCCGGAACCGATCCTGCGGAACCTGGTCCGCGGGGGGCGGAAAAAGGGGGCCCGGTGAACGATGCCCGACAGTGCAGAGCAATATGGCGAGTAAGGAAACCCCATGTAAACAGCGTTTGTAGACCTCCGGCCATGTGTCATCTTTTGGTGGGCGATTTTGTCAGAATCTCATTATATTGGGTAACACTGGAGATACTCCATGCAGTCAGATCTCTCAAAACAGATTAAGAAGCTCAGTCTCCCGGAGCGAATTCTCCTTGTCGAAGAAATCTGGGATGGCATTGCTCGAGAGAACGAGTCTTTTGAGCTAACCACGGCTCAAAAAGAGGAACTCGATCGTCGTTCACAGTCTTCCTCGCAAGGTCGGACGTGGGAAGAAATCAAGGCTGAGTTTCTCAAATCCTAGCCGTCTTCGATGACTGTTCGCCTCCATCCTGAAGCAGAGGGAGAATTCCGGGATGCGGTCATATGGTATGAACATCAGAGAAGTGGGTTGGGTTCTGAGTTCATCCTATGCATCGATGAAGCGGTCGAGAGAGTCCGCCGCAATCCCGAAGCGTATCCCAAGGTTCACGAATCCATTCGCCGCATTGTTGTTCGACGATTTCCTTTTGCCCTGTTCTATGAAATCTCGAGCGCTGATATTCGCGTTCTCGCTATCTTTCATTCGAGACGGGATCCTTCTCGCTGGCAACGTCGCAAGTAGCCTGCCCCGATTTCGCGCCCGACCGGCCACTTCCCGGGGGAAGCTCCCTTTTGAACGTTCATGAAACCGCCATCCTTTCCACACACTGACACATTCGTCTGCCCCTGGTGGCTTATCCGGAGTTTTGACAATCCTCTCCGGAGGCTCGTCCAGCCGCCGGAACCGATCCTGCGGGACCTTGTCCGGGCCGGCGATCGATGTCTCGATGTTGGATGCGGCATCGGGTATTTCACTATTCCAATGGCGCGACTCGTTGGATCTGCGGGAACCGTAGTCGCCGTCGATCTCCAAACCGAAATGCTCGAAGGAGTCAAACGCCGTGCGACAAAACAGGGCCTTGAATCTCGGATTGTTACTCGTCAAGCGACGGTATCCGGGCTGGGTGTGCGGGGTCCTTTCGATTTCGTACTAGCCTTCTGGATGTTGCATGAGGTCCCCGATCAACAGGCAATGCTCATGGAGTTGCACGGACTCCTCAAGGTGCAGGGGCGGCTTCTGATCGCCGAGCCGAAAATGCATGTAGGCGCTGTCTCGTTCAATCGGACCGTCGAGGTGGCTGAGAGGATTGGATTTGATCGGATATCGGAGCCGAAGATTTTCTTCAGTAGGTCGGTTGTGATGGAGAAGGTAGGCCTTCAGGCGGCTTGAGATTCGGTTCGCTTTCGGACGCTGGCGCTTGAATCTTTTTGATTGCCTCTATCCTCTATCAGATTTCCCCGTTGTTCCGTGGTTGACTGTCCTGTCATTTGTGCCTATCTTCGTAGAGGCGACGAGGAGTGTAAAACACGCCCATCGACCATAACGAGTTGCCTTTTCAATCACTCAATCATCATTCGAAATTCGACAATCAGAACGACCCGTCCCCCTTTTTCATTCATCGATCAGCAATCGTCATTCTTCAATTTTTCATGACTCTTTCGACAAACACCAAGTATCGGATTTTCATTGTTCTCGCTCTCGTCATCGGCTGGATCGTTGTCGTGTTCTTCCGTTCCGGCACAGCGTGGGGGTAACGAGATTGGCAATTGCCAATGCTCGATTGAAAAACTGACTCTCAGGGTCTACGTTCCTCTCATTCGGCAATAAGCAATCCTCTATTGACCATCTATCGGGGTTTTCCATGTCCTCCTCCTCTCCTTCTTCGCCCTCTAAGCGTTTGGTTTCTCTCGATGTTTTTCGCGGCGCTACCGTCGCCGGCATGATGCTTGTCAACAACCCGGGTGATTGGAGCAAGATCTACGCTCCATGGGGACATGCAAAATGGGACGGTTGGACCTACACAGATACCATCTTTCCATTCTTTCTCTGGATCGTCGGCGTCGCGATGATGCTCTCCTTTGCCAAGCGTGTCGAGCGGGGCGATGACAAAGGAATGCTTGCCATGCATGTCTTGCGCAGGGCTGTTATCATATTCGCCCTGGGCGTCTTCCTCTCCACTTTTCCCTTCGGCCTCGCGTTTGGCCACAAGTTCTCTATCCACGCATTCCGAATCCCCGGTGTTCTTCAGCGTATCGCGATCTGCTATTTTGTCGGCGGCATCCTTGTTCTCAATTTTTCCACCCGCGTGCAGATCGGCATTACCTTTTCGCTCCTTGCGCTGTACTGGATCCTGATGAAAACGATCCATGTGCCGGGCTTCGGTCCCGGCGTATGGACACCAAAAGGAAATCTTGTTTGGTTCATCGATGCGCACCTGCTCAAGGGGCATACGTGGACTGGGGCTCCAGCTCCCGGATTCGATCCTGAAGGAATCTTCAGCACCATCCCGGCAATTGCTACCACGATGTTTGGAGTCTTCACCGGTGCGTTTCTGCGAAAAGAACATTCAAAGGAGGAGAAGGTCGCCTGGATGTTCTTCGCCGGCAGCGTGATGATGCTTGTCGGCCTTATCATGGACAACTGGCTTCCGATCAATAAGAACCTTTGGACAAACTCCTACAGCGTTTTCATGGCCGGACTGGCCCTCAACGTGCTGGCTTGCTGTTTTTGGACGATCGATGTCCGGGGTTGGTCGGGATGGTCCAGGCCGTTCGAGATCTATGGCCAGAACGCCATTACGATGTTTTTCCTCTCCGGTGTCCTCGGTCGCCTCTCGTTTCTTATCAAGCTTGCAGGTCCCGATGGCCATCCGATGACACTCAAGACGTGGTACTACAATGCCCTCTTTGTGCCGATCGGCGATCCGATGGTCGCCTCCTTTGCCCATTCGATCGCATTCATGCTCTTCTTGTACGCCATCGCGTACTTTATGCATCGCATGAACTGGATTGTCAAGGTCTGATTTCGGTCAACCGAAGAGCGCCTATTGCTATGACTGAGACTGCTCCCTCCCCTTCCATCGCGGCCCGGCTCGAAGAGTCGCGCGCTCAGCAGCGCTTTGCCATCCGCGTATCGCTCATCGTCGGCTTCCTGATGCTGATCGGGAAGACCTACGCCTACTACATCACGGGTTCGGCTGCCATTCTATCGGATGCCGCAGAATCCGTTGTACACGTGGTTGCGGTCGGTTTCGCGGCGTTCAGCTTATGGCTCAGCATGCAGCCGGCCGACGACAGCCATCCGTACGGACACGAAAAGATCGCTTTCTTCTCGGCAGGGACCGAGGGGGCGATGATCGTCCTCGCCGCGATCTACATTATCTATGTATCAATTCAAAAGTGGCTTCAGGGTCTGGCGCTTGAGAATTTGACCCAGGGAACATTGTTTACCGCCGCCGCGACACTGATCAATGCGGGACTCGGCGGTTATCTCGTTTGGCAGGGAAGACGGCACAAGTCGATCATCCTTGTCGCGAACGGCAAACATGTGCTGACTGATTCGTGGACGAGTCTCGGGGTCATCGTGAGCCTGGTGCTCGTTATGTGGACCGGCTGGTTGCCCTTCGATCCGATTGTGGCCATTCTTCTTGCGCTCAACATCGTGTGGTCGGGGGGAAAACTCATTCGGCAATCGGTCGGGGGGTTAATGGACGAGAAGGATCCGGTTGCGGAAGGAGCATTGAAAGAGGTTCTCGACGAGGAGACAACGAGGCGCGGACTTGAGTACCACGAGTTCCGATGTCGGAATACGGGGACCTCGCTATGGGTTGACCTTCATCTTCTCTTTCCGAAGGACACGACGATCGAAACCGCGCATTGGCAGGCGACGGAAATCGAGGGGGCTGTCAAGCTTCGAATGGCCGTTCCGATAACGATTACGACACACCTTGAACCGATCGAGCGGCACGACGAAACCCACCAGACGCTGAAATCGGCGAAGGACTGAGGTTCACCTCAGAGAGATTCCCCTGCTACGTCTTCCCCAGGATCACATCCTTATACTTCTGGTACGCATACGAAACAGCCAGTAGAATCAGTCCGAGAGCAAGGAACGAGAAGATCCGATACAACGTCTCCAGAAATGACAGATCGTAGATGAAGATCTTCAGTATGGTGATGCCGAATAGCGCGATAGCCGCGAGACGCATCTCACGATTCTTTTTCCACAATCCCAGCCCCATCAGAACGCCGGAATAGAGCAACCATACTCCGGACAGCGACATCTGTTGGAGGTTCGAGAGGCGGCTCACCGTTTCGTCCGATGACGGCGCTCCCTCCTGGTGGACGGCCGGCTGCGTGGTCGCGACAATCTCCTTCTGAAAATAATCCCTGGTCTCACCCGTGAGCAGAACAAAGACCAGCACAATGATTCCGACTTGCACATACCCCAGAATGTCCTCAAGCCACGTAAATGCATCTCGCGATTTCTGTATCAACCCCGTTTTAAGGACAAGCGCTACAGCAAGTAACACCAGAGCCAGCGAGCGCACGTTGAAGAGAGGTGAGAAGCTCTCGATGGGGTCGTAAGCGATTCCCCGCCCCGCACCGAAGACCACCGCCAACAATGTAAAGACCAACCCCAGTATCATCAGCGGAAGCAGTCGCCTCTTCAACCCGAACCACACGAGCGGCACAGAATAGGCAATCCAAACCACGCCAAATGTCATAAGCTTGAAATATGAAAGCTGTGCGAGAACTTCTTCCGGCTGACCGACCCGTTTCAGCCTGAAAAGATCGTTCGTTTCTGCGGTGAGCAGCAGGAACAACAAGATCCCCCATGCGTAATGAAGTGCGTTCGCGATATCCCGTTGTCGTTTCTCTTCTGTTCCACCCAGCATAAATCCGGCCGCACCGAGACAGACAATTGTCACAGCGAACCCGGCCGCACGGTGGTTTAGGATCACGGTAAAATCAGCGATCGGTGCGTACGAAAGTGCCATATCCGTAACAAAGATCAGCTTGAACACCGCGAGCCCGAACAGAATGACCGACGATATCTCAACGTAGCGGAGTCTCCATTGGCGGCTAAACCACATCAGCGCGGCCGCTTCGACCGACCAGAACATCACGGTGTCAAAGTCCGTAAATTGGATTGCCGTCGCGATGACAGCGAGCGATACGGCCGTCAGCCCATAGCGCGCTTTGACCTTGTCGTTCAGATCGCCGCTCCGCAGCCGTTCCATGAGAATCACTGCATAGACAAGGCCGATGACAACCGTCGCCAATCCCATCCACGCATGGTAGTCCTTGTCGAGAATGAAATAGAGCGCAAGGAAGTAGAACAGCGTATTGAGTCCTGGCACAATCTGGTTGAGCGGCTCGCCGGATTCAGACGACCGGGACCGAACCACGTCGAGAACAAGAAAAAGGATCCAGAAGAGGGTGATGAAGAAAACCGTCACCCACAGGTCGGCGTCGGTATAATACGGATCGCGCCACATCTGATACATCAACCATGTTGCGCCGAGCGTTAGAGGCTCGAGCACATACCATTGTTGCTTCTTGATGGCGAGAGCTATCAAGCCTGCCGTGAGAAGCGCGATGTAGCTGAACAGCCCTACTTCGTTCGCAGATCCCGTGCTCAGGACGATTGGCGTCATGAAGCCTCCTGCCCACCCCAGGATTGCCTCTGCCAGTGAATCATAATACAAGCCGTGTGCGAACGCTATGATCGTGACGATCGACATCAGAATGAAGGCAATCCACTGGGGAACGAGGTGGTAGAAGTTGAACGATGCATAGACGGAGAGATACAAAATGGAGATTCCGGCCCCCACAAGGCCCTGTGCGAAGATCTGGAATCCCCTGCTGTTCGTCCGATATCCGCCGGCAAGACAGACAAAACCAATTCCTGCGCCAATCAGGACCCGGACCGTTTCGCTGATCCAGTTGTTGTCGAACGCGTACTTAAGAAAGAGTCCAAGCGCGATGGTGAGTGCGAGCGCTCCAATACGATTCAGGAGTTTTCCTCCAATCAGCGATTCCCATTCTTCCCGCGTGCGCGAGGGCTTCGGTTGCTCTGCTTGAACCCTTGCCGGCTGCACGCTGGGCCTGGCGGGGGTGGCCGGTGCGACTTGTGGGATCGGCGACTCCTTCAAAACCAATTCGACCTTTGGCTCCAATTGTTCCTTCTTTTCGGGGACTTCGGGTGACTTGAGTGCCTGGAGCTCACGCTCAAGTTCGTCGACACGCCGCAACAGGGTGGGGAGTTTTTTTAATTCCCACTCGGCGTTGTCAAGCCGCGTTGAGTTGCCCATCGTCTTCGCGATAAGGACGATGAAAACAACAAACGCTGCGATCGGTATGATTGACAGTATTAAGAGTTGCACGTTGCTCTCCTTTCCGGACGATGGCTTCGTTCACACCACCATCACTGTGGTGGAGTCGTTGACGGTTTTTCTTCCCAGCTTGTTTTCAGCCAGTTTTCATAGATCTTTCGTTGAAGCTCCGTCGGATACTTGACCTTCGTGATACGATAGGAAGGTATTTCCTGGTTGCGAAGCGTTACATCAAATTCACGGAGTCGTTCCTCCCGGAATACGGTTAGCTTTATTTTATCCCCTGCTTTCATTTCTCCGATACGATTGGTGAGGTCCGCAGCCCGAACACGAAATCCATTCAGCGCAATGATCTCATCGTTGATACTCATTCCAGCCTGCTCGGCCGGCGATCCGGCCGCGATTCTCCAAACCCGCGTCCGTTCGCCCATGTCGGACGCCGCAAGCCCAAGCCATGGTTTGGCGGTCGTATCCTTCGGCGCCAGCTGCAAACCTGCATACCCAAGCGACTCTTCCCATGGCAGTTGGACGGTTCCGTGAACAAAACTGTCAAAGAATTTCTTGAGACTACTCCCGGCCTTTTCTTCGCTCACCGTCTGGAAATCATCGACAGTGTACCCTTTTCCGAGCGGAAAGCGTTTGTACATTGCCCGCATGACATCGTCCAGCGAATTCTTGTTCCCGCTCCTGTGTCTGATTTCGAGATCGAGAAGCATGCTCACATCCGACCCTTTGTCATAGTAGTCACTTTCTGCATTGAACGCCTGTTGTCGGCCTCGCCAGTACTTAACCCATGCGTCAAAACTCGATTCCGAGAGGGATTGTTCCCGGTTACCCGGTTTTGCTCTATCGCCCTGCACAGATGCGGCGATGGCGTTCACATATTCCTGTGCCGTTGAGAATCCGGTACGCAGGAGCAAGAGTGGCCCGTAATAGGAGGTCGTCCCTTCTGCAATCCAGAGTTCTCTCAGATAGTTTTCATTCTGAAATTGGTACGGGGTAATGCCGGCTGGCCGCAACTGCTTGACATTCCACGTGTGGAAATACTCATGCGACACCAAATCCAAAAATCCCTTGTATGCACCCGGATCTTTGAACACAAACGGTCGTGTCTGCATGATGGTAGAGTTGATGTGCTCTGTTCCTCCCCCCATCGTGGGGGACACATGGAGCATGAAGATATATCGGTCATACGGTAAGACGCCCCAGAACTCTTTGTTCGCCTTCACAAGCTTCGAGATGTCGGGAATGATCTTCTTCTCGTCCCAATTCCCCTCGCCATAGACCATGAGGACGTGTGGTTTCCCTTCGACCTCAAACACAAAATCTTTCTGCGTGCCGACTTCCAGCGGACAATCCGCAAAATGCTCGTATGAGGGGGCGGAATAGGTGTTCTTCGATCCTTTCACCTCGTCCAGGCCTGTGGTGACGTGCCAATTTCCGAACGGCTCAACCTTCAATGTCACGGGGATCTTGTCGTACTTCTTGACATACATAAACGTCGACGCCGGATCGACGAACGCGTGTTCGTCGTTCAACCCGCGTGTCCGTTCGCCGGTCTCGTTTGCATAGACAAGATAGCGTACCGTGACGCTCGGGGCTTTCCTTCGATGGATCCGCCACGTCGATTTGTCCGTCTTTTCCCAGGCAAGGGAGCCATTCTTGTCGTCGACAGCAGAAAACCCTTGCACGCCCCCGGCAAAATCGAACAGGACGTATCGACCGGTTCTCCACGTCGGCAAAGAAAGATCAATTTCCTTCTCGTCGCCGGGGAGGCCCCGTATCAAGATTGTGACTTCCAGTAAGTGTGTCTGCGGTTTTAACATACCGAGTGTATACTGAATTGACGGATTCTGTGCGCTTGCCATAGCTGTGACCATGAGAAATGAGGTCAGGAGTTGTTTCATTCCTGTTGTTGTCCTGTAATGTGAATGACGATGGGTGTGAAAAATATTGTGTTCGGATTCCTACGATGCGTCAGCCAGTCTTCAATCATTGCCTCGGCTTCTGCCTTCGTGATGATGCCCTTGTCGGCCATCATCGGAAGATGGGGAACGAAGAACCGGTGTGCCCACTCGATAATGTCGCTCTCTGGCCCGCCGGCAATCTGTTGGGGCGTGAAGCCAGTAAGCCGAAATCCCAGAGCTCGTAACAGCTCCGGAATTCTTCCCGTGATGTAAGGATCCCCTCCGCCTGATCGATAGTAGGCTCGTACGGCGTCCGGGGCTCGGTCGAAAGCGCCCCCTTGCGGATACAGTGAAAGGCCTTCGTAGTAGTAGTCCATGATAGCGATAATGCCTCCCGGTTTGAGCGAGCCGATAAGGGAAGCAAGAAATCGCATCGGGTCCGGCACAAATGCGATAACCCAACGGACGAAAATGAGGTTAAAGTGGCTCTTTGGTAGGTTTGCGGTTTCTGCTGTTCCCAGCGTCGTCTTGAGGTTCTTCCAGCCGCGACCCTCTGATTCTTTCCTCAGCCAATCAAGGTAGTAGTCCGACGGATCGAGGGCGGTCACCTCTCCGCTTTCGCCAACTCGTTCGCACAAATCCATCGAAACGAATCCCGGCCCGGAACCGGCATCGAGACAGGCCCACCCTTGTTGGACCTTGAGCCTGTCGAAGAAAGCGTCGGTTATTGGTTTCCAAACCTGATGCTGAAATCGCAGTCGGTCGAGCTCTGTCTGATTGACGCCGAGGAGATATGCTTCCGAAGTGCTTGTTGCCATCGCTGGCAATTTAGGAGTGTTTTCGTGAAACGCAAATCACTCTACGCCCGAATTCTCTGGTGCCAACGCCGGACTTTTGGCCCGACAGCGTGCTACATCTTCTCAGTTCTCTTCGGAAATGCCAGCGAAAGAATCACCGAAACGGCAACAATCCCCAGGATAATTCCAAGCGACAGGCTAATCGGAAACTTCCCGTCGTAGAGACTGTTCAGCCACACCATTTTCAGGCCGACGAAGATCAGGACGATCGCGAGCCCGTACTTCAACAGGTGGAATTTGTCGATAGCACTTGCCAGCATAAAGTACATTGAGCGCAAGCCAAGGATGGCAAAGATGTTTGATGTGAAGACGATGAGCGGTTCCCGTGTAAGGGCAAAAATTGCCGGGACGGAGTCGACCGCAAACACGATATCGGTTAGCTCGAGGAACAACAGGGCGATAAAAATAGGCGTCGCGTGTAGTACACCGTTTTCGCGGACAAAGAACCGTTCACCGTGGTGCTCTTTTGTAACGGGGACGATCCTCCGAAATAATCGTATGAGCGGGTTCTTGTCGGGATCGATCTTTGTTTCCGGCATCCAAAGCATTTTGATGCCCGTGACAAGCAAAAAGACACCAAAAATGATGACCACGGCGTGATACTGCATCAACACAGAGCCGATGGCAATGAAGAACGCCCGGAATATCAGTGCGCCAAGAATTCCATAGAACAGAACTCGATGCTGGTACAGGGCCGGCACCCCGAAGTAGGAAAAGACGACGACAAAGACAAAGATATTGTCCACCGCCAGCGATTTCTCTACCACATAGCCTGTGAGAAATTCGAGACCAACCTGCTTTGCCGCAGCCACAGCATCAAACCCGGGCAGCGCAATCAATCGCAGATCCTGTGGAAATTTCCAGAGGGCATATTGATAGAATCCGTAATTGAAGAGGAGGGCAAGGGCAATCCAGACCGCACTCCAGGCCGTAGCCTCGCGAATCGACACAACGTGCGCCTTCCTGTGAAAGACCCCCAGGTCCAGAAACAAGAGGAATAAAACGAAGGCGGTGAACGCTCCGTAGAGCCACCAGTAGTCAGAGAACGGAAAGAGATCGAAACCCATGGAACTCCTTTGATGATTGTTCGCGATTGGTTCGCCGGAACCAGCCGCTCAGCTATTCACAAGAAAGCCGGCACCCGTCAGGCCAACGGGGGCCGGCATCTTGCATCGATATACGGTCTTTCTAGCCGATTGCTCTGCCGTGGGCAAGTTGTTCAAGCCGTGCGACGCGCTCTTCCATCGGGGGGTGCGTACTGAAAAGACTCATGAACGCACCGCCGCTCAATGGGTTAACGATGAACATGTGCGCCGTCGCGGGCGTTGCAGACTCCATCGGTATTTGTTCGGACGCCGTGTGAAGTCGTTTCAGTGCATGCGCCAACGCCATGGGATCGCCCGACATTTTCGCGCCTCCTTCGTCGGCCATGAATTCACGTGACCGCGATATCGCCATTTGTACTAGCATTGCGGCAATCGGCGCCACAATCATCATGGCAATGCCGGCAATCGGGCTTCTTCCCTCGTCGTCATTCGAGCGACCGCCGCCAAAGATCATCGCCCAATGCGCCATATTCGCGATCATGCTGATGGCGCCGGCAAACGTGGCGGCAATCGACGAAACCAGGATGTCCCTGTGCTTCACGTGTGCCAGTTCATGCGCAAGAACGCCGCGAAGTTCGTTCTTTGGCATCAGCCGCAGGATGCCGTCCGTGACCGCCACCGCGGCATGGTTTGGATCCCGGCCGGTAGCAAAAGCGTTCGGTTGTTCGCCTGGAACGAGATAGATTTTCGGCATCGGCAGGTTTGCTCTCATCGTCAAATCCTGCACGATGGAAAATATTTCCGGGTTCTCGTCGCGCGTGATTTCCTTGGCCCGGTACATCGCCAGAACGATCTTGTCGCTAAACCAGTACGAGCCAAAATTCATGACCACGGCCAGCGCAAAGGCCATCATCATGCCTCCATTTCCACCCAGCAGGTTGCCAACAAACACCAGCATCACTGTGAGGATCGACATTAACAGGACGGTTTTCATTGAGTTCATTGATCTCTCTCCATTAAAATTTGTCAATATAACATCGAACAGAAACTATTTGGTTCCCTGGACTCAGAATGTCCGCTCCTTCCTTGAAAATCGCAAATTTCTGCCGTCTTTCAACTTGAGTATGTTCCTCTTCCTCGCTACCTTATGAATAACTGAAGTTACGCAAGGGTATGGTTTAGATCGTTTCTATGTCGCTCCTACGGAGCTTGAATACAGGTGGATCATTCGTTCTACAAATATTTCGTCCCTCCGGGACTCTAAACCCATGAACTTTGCTGCAACAACGCGTATTTCCAACGCTCCGTTAGGCCTGCCTTTTATGTAAGCAGTCAAGCCTCGTAGGCTGTTTTTTTTCTGAACCGAGACTCCTTTGAGAACGGACGATCATTCCAGAAGCCTTTTATGAGTAGACATCTCTGGCTTGTGCGAGAGAGCTACAGACCCTTTATCAGGAAGAATGAATGTGGGGCGCAGTCTGCCGGGAGCAGATGTCTCACGAATGTGAAAACTGCAGGCAGGCGCGAAGCGCACTCCCACAAATATCAGATAATATGATCGACGTTCTCAGTTATTGATATATTGTTCTGTGTCTCGCAGCTGTTAGGCTGCCTTTAAGACGACACATGGTTGTTGATGCTTCAGGACAAAACGAACCCTGTTGAGGATCTTTCGTGCAATGCGCACGATGGCCTGGTTCTTGGGCATCCGCCGGCAGAGCGTGTTGAAGGCAAGAGCCAAGCTCTCATCGTGACGGATAGCGACCCAAGCACATTCGGTAAGGATCCACCGCAAATGACGATTCTTGCGCTCGGTAATTCCGGTCATCGTGCGTTCATCGCCAGAGGATTTCTCTCCAGGAACCAGACCGACGAAACAGGCCAGATGGTCCAGGGAACCAAAGCGGTCAAGCGTGATGATCTCTGTCAACAAGATCATGGCGACCAAGGTACTGATGCCCGAGATGCTTGTCAGATAAGCAACGTTCGAAGCATATGGTTCGGTGCGAGCAAGTGCGCAAATAGCTCGTGTCGTCCCAAGAATACTCTTGCGCAGATGGGCCAACTCTTCGAGCAATGTTTTGAGAGTCATCGTGCCGCTGCTAGACTGCAAGGAAAGGCTCTCCAACCATGCGATATAGCGACGAGACCAGTAACGATCAATAATATCCTCTGGCAGCGTGATACCGTAAAAACTCAGCAATGCTTTGATCTGGTTCTTGCATCGTGTTTGCTTCGAGACGAACATATGCCGAGATCGGACCAGCGTTCGGTTTTCGAGTGCGGCACGGGAAGGGAGATACAGTGGCATAAGCTCACCGTTGCGTAAGGAGCGAGCAAGTTTACGGGCATCTACTTTGTTCGTCTTGTGCTTCTTCTCTTTATCCATTGTTGGCACATCGGCGGGGTTGATGACGATGCAGTCGACGCCATGAGCACGAAGTTGTTCACAGATCCAGTATCCACAGTATCCGGCCTCATAGACACAATGGTAGGTTGCACCTGGAAAATGGCGATGCAGGTAGCTCACTAACAATTTGACGTCTGGCGGCTGTGTAAATGTCTTAAAATCGGAGAATTGAGTCACGATCGCCACGATCCAACTCCGTTTATGAACATCGAGCCCAACAAATACATGTTGATCCAGCCAATCCAATATTGCATGTTTGTGTACCATAGTAAGCCTCGCTGTGCTGTGTGTACATTTGTGGGTGATTCTCAAATATACACATTCTGCGCACGAGGCTTACGTGCTTAACATAAGGTCTGCCGCAGGCACGGCGTTCCACATTCTTAGGCCTCCGGCTGGGAAAATCGCGGTGATGTGCGGCAGGCTACACCTGATTGTACTCCTACGGATCTCTGTAACGACGTTGCAACGCAACGTCGCTACCGTGAGATCTCCGGTGTCCCGATGTTTTTCTGTTTTTGGTTTTGCGGTTGTTGTTGTCTTTGTGTGATGGGGGCGTCCCAAAGGGATCCAGAAGACCGCCGGTTCCAATGAGCTGCATGCTGCGCATGCAGTATTCTTAGGCCTCTGGCTGGGAAAATCGCGGCGCTGTGTGTAGGCGGCATTGGCGTGGAGTCGAAATTGTCGGGGTTTGCTCTGTAACGCTCTCTTTGACCGAGCCGCCGAAATTCGGCAGGTGGGGTGGACGGGCCTCCCGTGCGTTCATTGCGCGGTAAATCTGCCCTTCATCGCTTCCGCGCAATAGCGGCATGAGGGTAGAAGATCTCACCGGGACGTTAATTTCGGCAA
>Ga0315286_10000438_pt1 | contig 34661 bp, 30 predicted proteins | sample YL17G10_0_MG_FD_205038 | JGI IMG/M metagenome (GOLD analysis project Ga0315286, IMG submission 205038) | Sediment microbial communities from Yellowstone Lake, YNP, Wyoming, USA - YL17G10_0 | ecosystem: Environmental > Aquatic > Freshwater > Lake > Sediment | place: USA: Wyoming | collected...
GACAGATTCTGAACGGCCGCCAGGATGGATTCCCGCGGAACGACCTTGTCCGGAATTTTTGGGGCGTTGAGATCGGAGGCCCTGACGATGACCGCCTGTTTGGAGACATTCCGGAGGGCGGCGAGCGCCCGGGCATCGCCTCTTTTGACCGCGTCCTGGAGTGATTTGTAGGGTCTCTTGAACTCCCTCGGCATCTGGAACGGCGGATTCGCGGGCCTTCTGAGCTGATTGATGGACACTCTGTTCTTGGCGACATAAATCGAACCGCCCGCAGGCAGATTCCGCGGGTCGTCGTAATCCCAGCCATAGCCGTTCCAGCCAAAAAAGCCGAATTCATCGTATCCCCAGAAATCAAAGTCTCCGCCGTACCACATCCAATCCGACATCGACCAAGGCCTCCAGGCGCAATAGGATCCGCCGAAAAAGGCCCAATCGACCCAAGCCGGGGCGAAGGCCGAGCCGGGAAGCCAGAACCAGCCTCGTTTCTCGTCCCATTGCCAGACCCCGAGATGGTACGGGACCCAACCCCAGGGCTCATCGGGGATCCAGAACATCCGTCCTCCGGAAGAGGTCCAGCGGCCATAAAAATAGGGGCGCCAGTTTCCCCCCGGGTAGTAATCGTTGGTGAACGGTCTCCAGACATATCCGTACAAATCATCGTAAAGCCACTCTCCGTAGAGATTTCCGAACGTCTGGGCGAAATAAAACACCGCGGGGGGCAATTTCTGAACGGACTTGGGAAGGGCGCTCTTGCCTTTGTGCAAATCGAGGAAATCCTTGTTCACGGCCGCATTCCAGGATTCGAAATCCGGGCTGCCGACAAATTGACCGAAAACGAACAGATGGTTCACCAGGATCGTGATCCGCTCGTTTTTTCCGATGTCTTCCTGGCGGAGATGGCCGATATCCGGGCCGAAGAGGACCGAGGCCTGGCCGTAATCGACGCGGACTTCCGTGCCTCCGTCGTTTTTGAATCCGATCGAGGCGACGGAGTTATGCTTGAGCTTGACCGCGCTGTTGGCCGTGACGACTTGAAAAACTTCTTTTTCGTTATACTGCTTGACCATGATAAAAATCCGTCCGCGGCGCAGGACAAGATTGGATATTTTCTTGGGAGAGCTCAAGCTCTGGGCCAGAAGGGACTCGATCTTGAGCTCGGTTCCGAAGTCCAGCCGGATGATCGTTGCGTTGTCCAATTGGATCTCGCACCGCCGCTCGTCCGAGGTCCGGACGGCATCGCCCGGAGCCAAGGGGAAGTTCAGATTCGCGATCTCGGGCGTTTCTTTGCCGTCGCGAAGCACGACCGGATCCTTGCCGTCGTTCTTGATGTCGGCGAGGCTGATATGTCCATAATACGTCGGCGCGTTTTGATCGACGACGCGGTAGTTGTCGCTCCGCGCGAAGGCGGACGCGGCAACCACGATTCCCACCAGAAGGACCGTCTTCAATCCCCTGTCGTTCATGACATTTTTCCTCGGTATCGATCCTCTAAATTATTCTTAATGCAAATTCGATGCCAAAAGGAAACGGAAGGGCAAGGGCCGTTTTCCTCATCGCCATGTCCCAAAGAGTGGACATCTGTCCCTGAATACATGGTCCAGGGGTATCTAAAACGCGGGAATTCGGCTAAAATAGAGGCGTGGCCGGAAAGAAGCTTCACCCGACATATCGAAATCCGGTTCCCACGGTGGATATCATCATCGAAATGAAGACCCCGGGCGGCAAGAAAGGAATCGTCCTGATCGAAAGGAAAAATCCTCCGTTCGGATGGGCCCTTCCCGGAGGGTTCGTGGATTACGGCGAGTCCCTGGAGCACGCCGCGGTTCGGGAAGCCTTGGAGGAAACATCTCTCAAAGTCAACCTGCTCTACCAGCTCGGCACCTATTCCGATCCTCGCCGGGATCCCCGCCTCCACACGATCTCAACCGTCTTTGTTGCCGAAGCCGGCGGCAGGCCCGGAGCCCGCGACGACGCCCGGAATATCGAAGTCTTCGGACATCACGAGATCGATTTTCCCCTGGCCTTCGACCACGGGAAAATCTTGGCGGATTATTTCGAGAGGTCGAAACGGGGCTAAAATAGGGCGGGGCCGATAAGGAGTTCACGGAGCCATGGACACTAAAGACAACGATCCCAAAAACCGCCTGCAAAACATGAAACTCAAAGAAGTGCATAAGGTTTGGGGCCAGACCGAAGCCGATATCATCAAGGGCTATCTGGAAAGCCAGGGCATTCCCTGTCTTTTACAGGGCCGGATTCATCAATCCCTCTATCCTTTTGATGTCGACGGCCTCGGAGAGATTAAAATTTTTACCTCCGAAGAGGACTCTGACCTGGCCAAAGAACTCCTCGAAAACCACGAAGAAAAACAGCCGGATTAGAATATATTTCCCATTTCTCCCCTCTTGACTATTCTGAGATTAATTAATTAATTAATTATCAATTAGTTAAGGGTGAATTTTTCCTCCGGATTATTTTCTATCCAGGGCGATTTTTGCTTGACATTTTTCCTTTCTTCCTCTATATATAAAGAAAAAATGGGATAAATAGGGACAAAATGGGAAAAATGCTCATCGGCAGCTACAAAGCCAAGCTCGACAAGGGCGGCCGGATCAAGATCCCGGAACGCTTCCGCTCCATCATCGAAGACCAGTTCGGAAAGGATCTCTTCGTCACTTCGATCGAAGACGATTTCGTCCAGCTTTTTCCCCTTCCCGTCTGGGAAAAAATGACCGAAACGCCGGATAGCGGAGCGCGCTATCCCGATCCGGACATCCAGGAATTCGTCAGAAAAGCCCATCTCTCGGGGAGCTACGGAGATATCGACTCCAAGGGACGGGTTCTCATCAACCAGGTCCTCCGCGATAAAGCCGGCCTCGCGGCGGAGGTCCAAGTCATCGGTATGAACAACTACCTCGAGATCTGGGACCGCGCCCGCCTCGACGAAAAGATGACGAAAAAGCCGCTGACATATCAGGATTTCAAAAATATTTCGAAGCTCATGTCGGACAGGAAAACGGGATGAGCGAAGGGCGTCATGTCCCTGTTCTCCTCGAAGAAGCCCTGGCTCTGCTCGACGTCCAAAGGGCAGGAACCTACATCGACGGCACGATCGGGTTGGCCGGCCATGCCGCGGAAATTCTGAAGCGGAATCCAAAAGCGAGGCTGATCGGGCTTGACCTCGACGAACAAGCCCTGCTGAAATCCAGGGAGGTTCTCCGGCCCTACGCCGGACGCGTCGAGCTCTATCATGCCGATTTTAGGTTTCTCCTCGACCTGGACATCGATTTCGCCGACGTCCGCGGACTTCTCTTCGACCTGGGCATGTCGTCCTTCCAGCTCGATGCGCCGGAGAGAGGATTCAGCCATTCCCAGGACGGCCCCCTGGACATGAGAATGGACGTCCGGAACAAATTGACCGCGGCGAAAATCCTCGAGAAATACTCCGAGGCGAAGCTTGCCCATATCTTCCGCGAATACGGCGAACTCAAGCAGGCCGGGAAGCTCGCCAGGCATATCGCCTCCGTCCGCAGAACGCGGAAAATCGAAAGCACGGTCCAGCTCCGGACCATCGTCGAGGACGTCTGCCGCTGGATTCCCCAAAAAGGCAAAATCCACCCCGCTTCGAAAGTTTTCCAGGCTCTCCGGATCGAAATCAACAGAGAGCTGGAAGGACTGGCGGTATTCCTCGCGCGGACGATCGACATGGTCCGCGCCGGGACGAGGATCGCGGTGATATCGTTCCACTCCCTCGAAGACCGTATCGTCAAACACACCTTTGCCGGGCTGGCCCGGCCGGAAAACGGCGAGCCGGCCATCGATCTCCTGACAAAGAAGCCGGTAACCCCGACGGACGGAGAAATTGTTCTCAACTCCCGGGCCCGTTCGGCCAAATTGCGCGCGGCACGGAAGAGGGCCTATGGTCCGAAAAAAATTTCGTAGAAACGAGCTGGTATTCGGCGCCCTGGCCGTTCTGCTGGCGATCCTCGTCCTGACGTTTTATCTCTGGCATATCACCGAGAACATCCGGCTGGGCTACGCCATCGGGGAGGCCGAAAACCAAAAGGAAAATATCCGCGATGATATCAAGAAATTGGAAACGAAAAAAGCCGCCCTGTCATCCCTCGAGCGGGTCGAGAAAAGAGCCCGCGAGGAGCTGAAGCTGACCGACCCGCGGGACGACCAGATTGTCTACGAGGACGGCGGCCGGAATCGGATCCCATGAGCATCGCCCTCATCCAATACCGGAAAAACGTCCGGAAACGGACGAGAATTCTGGCCTTCGTTCTCGCCCTCTGGACCCTGGCCGTCCTGGCCCGTTTGGTTCAGCTCCAGATTTTCGGCCACGCCCGTTCCCGCGCTCAGGTCACGCAACAGACCCAGGCGAAGTTCGAAATATCCCCGCAACGCGGAACGATTTACGACCGGAAGGGCAATATTCTCGCCCAGAGCATTTCCTCGCTGACGGTTTACGACTCCCCCATGGCCGGAGAATCATCGGCCCAGCGGATGGCCCGGGTCCGGAAGCTTGAAACCTTCCTCGGCCTGAGCGCCAACGACCTCGAGCGCATTCGGAGCGCGATGGACAGGGGAGCGGGCAACATCGTCCTCAAAAGAAAATTGAATCTCGAGGACGATGCGAAAATCCGGGCGCTCGGCGTTCCCGGAGTTTTCGCCCGGGAAGAGAAAATGCGCTTCTACCCCCAGGGCGACCTGGCCTCCCACATTCTCGGCAGCGTCGGCGTCGACAATGCAGGATTGGCCGGCGTGGAATTCAAGCATGAGGCCACCCTCCAAGGGAAAAAAGGCCAACAGCTCGTTCTCCGCGACGCCCATCGCCGGGAATACCGTTTCGAGACGCTGGTCGAGCCGCAAAGAGGCAATGACCTGGTTCTGACGATCGACAGCACGATTCAATATTTCGCCCAAAAAGCCCTCGAGGGGGCCATTCAGAAATATCGCGCCTCGTGGGGGACGGTCATTATCAGCCACCCCGCCACGGGCGAAGTTCTGGCCATGGCCAACTGGCCGAGCTATGACCCGAACTCTTATCCCCCGGAATCGAAGGAGGCCGAGCCCAATCGCAGCATCCAATACATGTTCGATCCCGGATCGACCTTTAAAATCGTGACCGCCTCGGCGGCCCTGGAATCCCCGGATATCTCCCTGTCGGATGTCTTCGATTGCCGCAAGGGATTCATCGAGACCGCCGGCGCCCCCATCCGGGATCATAAAAATTTCGGCATCCTCACCTTTCCCGAAGTCATCATCCACTCATCCAACGTCGGAACGGTCGAGGTCGGGCGGAGGGTCGGAGCAGGGGCGCTGTATCAAATGATCAAAGCTTTCAAATTCGGGGAAAGAACGGGGATCGAACTGCCGGCGGAGGCTTTGGGCAAAGTCCACCCGCTGGCCGAATGGACGCGAAGATCCCTGGATTCGGTATCGATCGGATATGAAATCTCGGTGACGGCTCTCCAGGTCCTTCAGGCCATGAATACGATCGCCAACCGGGGGGTCCTCGTTCCGCCGCGAATCGTCAAAGCCGTCCAAGGCCAGCCCCTCCCGGCCGTCGCGAATGATTCGCGCATTTTGACTGAGGAAACGGCCCGGAGACTTATCCCCATTCTGGAAAAAGCCGTTCTCGACGGGACCGGTCAGTCTGCCATGGCCAAGGGCTATACCGTTGCCGGGAAGACGGGAACGACCCAAAAATACGACCCGGACCTCAAGGGATTTTCGTCATCGAAACACATGGCCTCGTTCGTCGGCTTCGTCCCCGTCGAAACGCCGGTGCTTTCGATCATTGTCGTCCTGGATGAGCCCAAAACGGACGAATACTACGGCGGTCAAGTCGCCGCGCCGGTCTTTAGGGAAATTGCGGTCCGCGTCCTGCGCTATCTCAATATCCATCCCCGGCCGGATCCGCGTCCGGCGATCGTCGCCGCGAACGGCCTGAAGGAGGCCGAACAGTGAAGATCAAAGACCTGATCCGCGGCATCCCCGTTCTGGTTTTTCTCGGCGACGAACAGGCCGACATCCGGGGAATCGCCTATTCCTCTAAAGACGTGAAACCCGGGTTTCTCTTCGCCGCGCTCAAAGGAGACAAGAGAGATGGCCTGGCCTTTGTTCCCGAAGCGATCTCCCGGGGCGCCGTGGCCATCCTCTCGGATAAAGAGAGACCGGCGGAACTCGCCCTTCCCTGGATTCACGTCTTCGACGCCAGAGAGGCCGTCGCTCTCTGCGCGGCGAATTTCTACGGCCATCCGTCGGAAGCGCTGAAGGTCGTCGGCATCACCGGGACAAAAGGAAAGACGACGACGACATATATCCTCGAGTCGATATTCAAGGCGGCCGGCTTCAGGCCGGGAGTCATCGGCACCATCCATTACCGGGGCCCGGGTTTCGAGCTCGAGGCGCAGCGGACGACCCCGGAAGCGCCCGACCTTCAGAAAATGCTCCGGGCCATGCTGGACGACGGCGTCACCCACTGCGCCATGGAAGTTTCCTCCCATGCCCTCAGCTTGAAACGGGTTTCAGGCATCCGGTTCGACGTCGTCGCCTTCACGAACCTCAGCGGCGAGCATCTGGATTATCATCATACGATGGAAGACTATTTCGCCGCCAAGAAAACGCTGTTCACGCTCGATTCCAAGAATAGAACGGCCGTGGTCAACGAAGACGATCCCTGGGGAAAGCGTCTCATCGCCGACCTGCCGCTGAAAACGATCACATTCGGCCTTGAGCCGGCCGCGCTCGTCCGCGGAGAACGGATCAGACTCAATGGCGCGGGGCTCGAAGCACTGATCAAATTCCCGGGCGGACAGACGACCATCGCCTCATCGCTCTCGGGCAAGCACAATCTCTACAACATCCTGGCCTCGTTCGCCATCGCTCTCGCCTTGAACATCCCGCTCCAAGGGATCAAGGATGGGATCGCCGCCTTGAAACAGGTTCCCGGCCGCTTTGAAAAAGTCGAGAACGCCCTCGGCTTTCATATCTACGTCGATTTCGCCCATACCGACGCCGCCCTCGGAAGCCTCCTCGAGGCCGTCAGGGAAATGAATCCCGGCCGGATCCTTCTCGTTTTCGGCGCCGGCGGCGACCGCGACAGATCCAAGCGCGAACGCATGGGCCAGGTCGCGGGTCGCGCCGCCGACTGGATTTTTCTGACGTCGGACAATCCCCGTTCCGAAGACCCGCTGACGATCATCCAGGAGATCGAAATAGGGGTTAAGAAATCGGGCTCAAAAAAATATACCGTTGTCCCCGACCGCCGCGAAGCGATCGCGAAAGCGCTCTCCCTCGCCCGCAAAGGCGATTACGTCCTCCTCGCGGGAAAAGGGCATGAAAGCTATCAGATCCTGAAAGACCGGATTATTCCGTTCAGCGACGCCCGGGTCGCCCTGGAAATCCTTGAAGAGATGGGAAAGAACAAGCCATGGCCGAAATAAGGCTCGACGAGATCGCGCGGAGGACGGGGGGGACGATCCTCCGCGGCAACCCGTCCCTGGTTTTTCGCGATTTCAACATCGATTCCCGCCTGACCACGTCCGGAGAGCTCTTTTTTGCCATCGTCGCGGACAGGGATGGACACGATTTCGTGGCCTCGGCCGCCGCCCGGGGCGCGGCCGGGGCCGTTGTCTCCAGGGACGTTTCCGTCCCCGACCCGGCATTCGCCCTGATTCGGGTCCCGGACACCCTCCGGGCGCTGCAAAGGCTGGCCCAAGATGTTCTCGCCGAACGGAACCCGATCGTCGTCGGGATCACCGGAAGCATCGGAAAGACGACAACCAAGGAATTCAGCGCGGCGATTCTCTCGCGAAGATATCGGGTTCTGAAGTCCGAAGCGAACTTCAACAATCACCTCGGCCTGGCTCTCTCCCTGCTCCGGCTTGAAAACGGGCACCAAGCCGCCGTCCTGGAAATGGGCATGAGCGCTCCCGGGGAAATCCGGGCGCTCGCCGCCATCGCCCCTCCGGACATCGCCGTGATCACCAACGTCAGTCCGGTCCACCTCGAATCCCTTAAAACGATGGAAAACATCGCCGCGGCGAAGAAGGAAATCCTGGAGGGCATGAAATGGGGCGGCAGCGCGGTCCTTAACGGGGACGATCCCTACGTCGAACGCATTTCCCAGGATTGGAGCGGCCCGAAAATCTATTTCGGCCTGCGGACGAGCTGCGAGATCAGGGTCGAAGGCATGGAACGGCTGGGATATGACGGATTCAAATTCGACCTCGTGTATCGGAGGGAAAAGCGGCGGATCAAGTTTCCCTTTCTCGCGGACAGCTTTATCTACAACCTGCTCGCGGCTCTCGGCGTTGCGCAAGCGCTGGCCATCCCCTTCGATGACGTCGAGGAAGCGATCCGCGGCCTCAAGCCCTTCGCCAAGAGGGGGACGCTTCTGAAATTCAAGAATCACACCGTCCTGATCGATGACTCCTACAATTCCAACCCGAAGGCCCTGGAAGGCGCCCTTAGCAACTTCGCCCTGCTCCCGGCCCGGAGAAAGGTCGCGATCCTGGGCGACATGCTCGAACTCGGCGACGCCGCCGGCTTCTTCCACGTGAAAGCCGGCGGGCAGGCGGCCAGGGCGGGCTGGAACGTTTTGATCACGATCGGCCCGCTCGGGCGGTCCATGGCCGAAAGCGCGCGCGCGGCGGGGATAAGACCGGAACATGTTTATGTGTTCGCAACGAGCGAAGAGGCCGCCGCGCAAGTCTCCGCCATCATCCGCGAAGGCGACCTCATCCTGGTCAAAGGATCCCGGGGGATGCGGACCGAGAAGGTCGTCGACAAGATTAAAGACATTTTGAAGGAGACGTGACGTGTTCTACTGGCTGCTCGTGCCCCTCCGCGAACAATGGTTTTTTTTCAATGTCTTCCGCTACATCACGGTCCGGACCGCTTTGGCCGGGAGCACGGCCCTCCTCCTGAGTTTTTGCCTGGGGCCCGTCCTGATCAGGATTCTGAAGAAGCGCCAAATCGGCCAGGAAATCCGGCCCGAGGGGCCTCAATCCCATTTTTCCAAAAAAGGCACCCCTTCCATGGGCGGCATCCTCATCATCGGCGCGACGCTCCTTCCGACGCTGCTTTGGGGAGATCTCGGAAATTCCTATGTCTGGCTGGGCATGGGCTCGATGTTCTTTTTCGGGCTCATCGGCTTTTTGGACGATTATCTCAAGATCAGAAAAAAGCGATCCCTGGGTTTGATCGCCCGGAACAAAATCGTCCTCCAATGCGTTTTGGGCGCGATCTTCGGCCTGATCGTCGTCTCCCGCGGCCTGTCCCTGGGCGCGGAAAAAGGATTCGACCTCAAGCTCTATCTCCCTTTCTTGAAGGAGTGGACTCCTTTTCTCGGCTGGTTCTACATACCCTGGATCATCTTCATCTTCCTCGGATCGTCCAACAGCGTCAACCTGGCCGATGGGCTGGACGGCCTGGCCAGCGGATTGAGTTTAATCAGCGCCACGACGCTCACCGCCCTGACCTATATCTCCGGCCACCTCATTTTTTCCGGCTATCTTGGTATCGCCCGGGTCTCGCAGGCCGCGGAGTTGACCGTGTTCGCCGGGGCCCTGACCGGAGCATGTCTCGGCTTCCTCTGGTTCAACTCCCATCCGGCCCAGGTGTTCATGGGGGATGTCGGGGCGCTCTCCATCGGCGGAACCCTGGGGGCGATCGCCATTCTCATCAAGCAGGAATTTCTCCTTTTCACCCTGGCCGGCGTTTTCATTCTCGAAGCGCTGTCCGTCCTCCTTCAGATCGGGTACTTCAAATTAAGCGGCGGCAAGCGCATCTTCAAAATGGCTCCGCTCCATCATCATTTCGAGCTTCTCGGATGGCCTGAGGATAAAGTCGTCGTCCGCTTTTGGATTCTGGGGATCATCTTCGCCCTATTCACTCTGGCCACGCTGAAATTGAGATAACGATGGATTTTCAAGGTCAACGCGTCCTCATCGTCGGACTGGCCAAGACAGGCGAGGCCGCTGCGGGTTTTTTCCTCAGGCGCGGAGCTCGGGTGAAAATCAGCGAAAAAAAGACGGCGGCGGAGCTCGGCAGACGCTACGAACATTGGACCGAACGCGGAGTCGAAATCGAAGCCGGCGGCCATCGGCCGGCGTCTTTTCTCGAAGCCGACCTGATCGTTCCCAGCCCGGGCGTCCCGCCGCTTCCCGAATTCCAAGCGGCCCGGGAGCAGGGCATCCCGATCCTGTCCGAAATTGAAATCGCATCCCGCTTCTTACGGGGGATGATCGTCGGCGTCACCGGGACCAACGGAAAATCGACGACCGCGACGCTCATCCACAAAATCCTCAAGGACGCGGGACGGCGGGCCTATCTCGCCGGCAACATCGGCACGCCCCTCATTTCGTATGTCGAAGGAAGCCGGGAGAATCATTTTTATGTCACCGAAATATCGAGCTTCCAGCTCGCCTACATTGATACCTTCAAAGCCGGGGTGGCAGTCTTTCTCAACCTTTCCCAAAATCATCTGGATTGGCACGGATCGTTTGAAAGCTATATCGCCTCCAAGAAAAAGCTCCTGACCGGGCAGGACGACAGCAGCCGGGCCGTTCTGAACCGCGACGACGCCCTCGTCTGGCGGCTCGCCCGGGAGGCCCGTTCCGAAGTCTACGGGTTCAGCCGGAAGCGAACCTTGAACCGCGGCTGTTTTCTCCGCTCCGGCCGGATCGTCCTCCGCGATGCCGGGGAGATGAGCCTCATGCCGGCGACGGAGATTCGACTGCCCGGCCTCCATAACCAGGAAAACGTCCTGGCCGCGGCCTTGACGGCCCATCTGCTCGGCGTCCCGCCGCCGAAAATCCGCCAATCGGTGCACGCCTTCCGCGGCCTCGAGCACCGCCTGGAACCGGTTCTCCGTTGGCGCGGGGTGGAATTCATCAACGATTCCAAGGCGACAAGCGTGGATGCCGCCATCAAAGCCTTGGAGAGTATCGACAGGCCGATCATCCTTATCCTCGGAGGGAAGGATAAAGGCTCGGATTTCACCCGTCTCCGCCGCATGGTCAGGACCAAGGTCAAAAAAGTCATTCTGGTCGGATCGGCCAAGGATAAAATCCGAAGCGCCCTGGCCGGAATCGTGCCCTTGGAGGACGCCGCTTCTTTCGCCGAAGTCGCGCCGCGCGCCTATGCCGCCGCGGCCCGCGGCGACGTCGTCCTTCTCGCCCCGGCCTGCACGAGCTGGGACATGTTCAAGAATTTCGAAGAGCGCGGCCGGGTTTTCAAGCGAAACGTCCGCAAGCTGGCCGAGACGGCATCCGGACGGAGACGGTGAACGATGGAAATCCATAGGCGGCACGGCTTCGACAAGGCGATGTTTTTCACGACGCTCGCCCTGATGACGCTCGGCCTGATCATGGTCTTCAGCACGTCGGGCGTCGCCGCCGCCCAAAAATATAACCGGCCGCTCTATTTTCTTTTTCAACAAGTCCTCGGCGCCGTCTTCGGTTTGGCCCTCATCGGCCTCGTCCTCGCCTTCAAAAAGCCCTTCTATCAGCATCCCGTCTTCGTCTTCGGCCTGCTGCTTATCACCCTCGGCCTCCTCTGTCTCTGCTTCCTGATGCCGGTGGTCGCCGGGACCAATCGCTGGATCATCCTCCCGGGATTCCGCTTCCAGCCCTCGGAGCTGGCCAAGATCAGCCTCGTCCTTTTTCTCGCCTGGTATCTCGACCTCCGCAAAGAGAGAATCCAGGAGTGGCCTGTTCTTCTCGTCCCGCTCGGCGTTACCCTGCTTTCCGTCCTTCTGATCCTGAACGAACCCGACTTCGGGACGGCGCTTTTGACCTTCGGCCTGTGCGCCGCCCTCCTTTTTCTCGGAGGGTTGAAAGCCAAGCGTTTCGCCGCGCTCGTCCTGTTCTCGCTTCCCCTCTTCATCTTTTACGTGGCTTCGGCCCAATACCGGATCGACCGCCTCCTGGCTTTTTTCTCGCCGGCCAAGAACCTTCAAAACCAGAATTTTCAAGTCGCCCAGTCGAAGCTGGCCGTGGGCGCCGGCGGCTTGATCGGCGTCAGCCTCGGCGAAAGCACCCAAAAAATGTTTTTTCTTCCCTGCGCCCACACCGATTTCATTTTTGCCATCATCGGCGAGGAGCTCGGGTTTCTCGGCGCTCTGGCTACGCTCGTCCTCTTCATCGTCATTCTCTGGAGGGGCGTCGTCATCTCGATGAGGGCTCCGAACCTGTTCAGCCAGCTGACGGCCGCGGGATTGACCTTGCTCATCGCCGTCCAAGCCCTGCTGAACATCTCCGTCGTCCTCGGCCTCAGCCCGGCCAAGGGCGTCCCGCTTCCATTTCTCAGCTTCGGAAGATCGTCGCTCATGATCAATCTGGCAGCCATCGCCATCCTCCTCCATATATCTCAACGCAGGGAGACCAACCGGAATTCGGCATGAGCGGAAACCAGGTGATCATCAGCGGCGGGGGTACGGGTGGGCATCTCTATCCGGCCCTCGTCCTCGGAGCGAAGCTCCAGGAGAAGAATCCGCGGATCGAAGTCACCTTCGTCGGCAGCCGCCGTCCCGCGGAGCAACGCCTCATGGCCCGTCACAAGGTCCGGTTCGTCCCGATGAGGATCGAGGGGCTGAGAGGCCGGGGCCCTCGGAGCATAAAAGCGCTGGCCCTCATCCCCGGCGCGGTCCTCAAGGCCTTTCGGCTTCTCGTTCGACTGAAACCTAGGTTAGTCGTAGGCGTCGGAGGTTACAGCGCCGGACCGATCGTCCTCCTCGCCTCGCGAATGAGAATTCCGACCGTGATCCTTGAACAAAATGTCCGTCCCGGACTGACGAACAGGATGCTAATCCGCTGGGTCCGGAAGGCCGTGGCCGCGTTCGATTCTTCTCTCCCCTATTTCAAGGGCAAAGGCGTCGCCCTGGGCAATCCGGTCCGCGAGGAATTCTATGCTCTCGGGCCGAAACTTCGCGACGGGCGGCTCTCGCTCCTCATTTTCGGCGGGAGCCAGGGATCCCGTTTTCTGAATCAGGCTGCGGTCCGGACGCTGCCTTTGCTCCAGGCGGTCAGGGATCGCCTGACGATCTTTCACCAGACCGGAGAGCGGGATCTGGAATGGGTCAGGGAGAGCTACGCCGAGAACGGATTCGGCGAGGCTCATATCGCTCCTTTCTTCTACGATATGCCTGAATTTTTCGAAAAGTCCGACCTCGTCCTCTGTCGTTCCGGAGCCACAACCTGCGCCGAGCTCATCGCTTCCCGCAAAGCCGCGATCCTTGTCCCCTTCGCCCAGGCGGCCGACAATCATCAAGCCCTCAACGCCGAAGTCCTGAAGAAGGCCGGCGGAGCGGAGGTCATTCTTGAGAGCGAATGGACGCCCCAGCGCTTCGCCGAAAAAATTCTTTTTTATCTCGACCAGCCGGAGCGACTGGCGGTCATGGAGCGGAACCTGGCGGCCCTTCAGAAAGCGGACGCGGCCGGCCGGATCGCCGAGCTGTGCCTGGCCATGATGGAGGAGCGCCGCTAGGAGGAACTCATGGTCAAAAAAACCTATCGCAAGCTGAAGCACATCCACATGATCGGCATCGGCGGCACGGGCATGAACGGCATCGCCGAAGTCCTGCTCAACCTCGGCTACAAGGTCACGGGTTCGGACATCCAGGCCAACGACGCCACCCGCCGCCTGAGCAGGCTGAAAGCCAAAATATCCATCGGCCATAAAGCGGACAACGTCACGGGGGCCGACGTCGTCGTCATCTCCTCGGCCATTCGCGAAAACAACGTCGAAGTCATGGAAGCCCGTCGGCGGCAGATTCCCGTCATCCCCCGGGCCGAGATGCTCGCCGAATTGATGCGGATGAAATACGGCATCGCCGTGGCCGGAGCGCACGGCAAGACGACGACCACGTCGATGATCGCCACGATCCTGGACCGGGCCGGATTCGACCCGACGATCATCGTCGGCGGCCGGCTGAACACGCTCGGGGCCAACGCCAAGCTCGGCGAAGGCGACTTCTTCGTCGCCGAAGCGGACGAAAGCGACCGGTCGTTTCTTTATCTCTCCCCGTTCATCGCGGTCCTGACCAACATCGACGACGAGCATCTCGATCACTATCACACCGTGGACGAGATCAAGACGACCTTCGTCAACTTCGCCAACAAAGTCCCCTTCTATTGCCCCGTCGTCCTCTGTCTCGACGACCCCAATCTCCAGAGCATCATCCCCCAGATCGAGCGCCGTCTCATCACCTATGGATTCTCGACCCAGTCCGACATCTTCGCCCGCGACCTGCATTTCGACAAGTCCACCAGCCTTGCGACGGTCTTCTACAAAGGCCGCGACCTCGGCCGGTTGAAGCTGAACGTCCCCGGCAAGCACAGCATCCTCAACGCCATGGCCTCCTTGGGCGTCGGCATCGACCTCGACATCAGCCCGGCTCTGATCTTCGAAGCGCTCGAAAGCTTTTCGGGGACGGGACGGCGCTTCGAGGTCAAGAAGGAAACCCGCGGGATGATGATCGTCGAGGATTACGCCCACCACCCGACCGAGATCAAGGCGACCCTGGATGCGGCGAAACGCGGTTGGCCGCGCCGGGTCGTGGCCGTCTTTCAACCTCATCGCTACACCCGCCTGGCCCGGCTGATGAACGAGTTCTCGACGTCGTTCAACCAGGCCGACGTCGTGATCATCACCGAAATTTATCCGGCCGGCGAGGACCCGATTCCGGGGGTGACGGGTCAGGCCCTGTTCAATGCGGTGAAGCAGTTCGGCCATAAAGACGCCCATTTCGAGACGGACATGAAAAAAATCCCGGCCCTGCTGAAAAAAATCTGTCGGCCGGGCGACATTGTCATGTTCCTCGGCGCGGGGAACATCACCAAGGTCGTTCCCGAGGCCATCAGAGTTCTGGAGGCCAAGCGATGAGCCGCCCCCAACACTTCGCCCTCGCCCCGGTCCACTACCAGAGAGGCGAAGGGAGGGCCCGGGTCAAAAAAACCCGGCGGAAGATATCGCCGCTGGTCAAACCGCTGGTTCTCGCCCTCGGGTCTACCGTCCTCGCCTTTTTCGCGACCCACGGCGTCTATCGATTCCTGACATCGTGGAAAAATCTCGAGGTGAAAACCATCCAGGTCTCATGTTCCGCGGGTCCGGTGAAAGCCGAAATCGAGCGGATGACCCGCGAGATGCACTGGGGAAATATTTTTCGCCTGAGGCTGAATCAGATCCAGACGCGGATAGAATCCTGCGCCTGGGTCAAGGAAGCCCGCGTCCGTAAAATCGTCCCGGATTCGGTGAAGATCGAGATCGTCCCCCGGACACCCTTCGCCCTCCTTCAAAAAGACGCCTGGGTTCTCATCGACGAGGAGGGCCGGGAGCTGGAAACGACGACGCCCGAAAAGTATCCGGCCTTGCCTTCGATCATCTCCAGGGATCGTTTCCTGGCCGGGATTCAAGAAAAGGTGGGCCTGGCCAGGGAATGCCTGAAGAGCCTTCCGGCCGCGGATTTCGCCGCGGTGGAAACGCTCGACCTCTCCGATCCGGGAGAGATTGTCTTGACCTTCCGCTCGGGTCCGCCCAGGCTTATCCTCGGCGACGCGTTGTTTTCCCAAAAGATCGCGCTCTATCGCGAAAGTCAAGACCGCTGGGAGGCCCTCTTCGGGCCGCTTGAGTATGTCGATCTCCGGTTTGAAAACAGGATTTACGTTAAGCCGGCGGAGGCCGGGGGCGCGGATCCTCTTTCCAAGCCGGACAAGGAGGAGCGCTGATGCCAAAGAATGGATATGTCGTCGGGCTCGATATCGGGACCAAAAAAGTCACCGCCCTCATCGGCGAAATCACCGAGGAGCGCAAGGTGGAAGTCATCGGGATCGGGACGGCCGATTCGAAAGGGCTGCGGAAAGGCGTCGTCGTCAACCTTGACATCACGTCCTCGGCCATAAAGAAAGCGCAGGAAGAGGCGGAGCTCATGGCCGGGGTCGCCATCCACGCGGCCTTCGTCGGAATTTCCGGAGCCCACATCAAAAGCTTCAACAGCCGGGGCGTCATCGCCGTCTCCGGCAAAAACCGGGAGATCACCCGGGACGACATCCGCCGCGTCATCGAGCAGTCCAAGGCGGTTTCGATTCCGCCCGACCGCGAGATCATCCACATCATCCCCCAGGAGTTCGTCGTGGACGAGCAGGACGGAATCCGGGATCCCCTGGGGATGAACGGGATCAAGCTCGAGGTCAACGTCCATATCATCACCGGGGCGAGCACCCTGGTCCAAAACCTCCGGACGTGCATTGAACGGGCCGGGATCAATATCGAGCAGATCGTCCTCAACCAGATCGCAGCCAGCGCCTCCGTCCTGACCCACGACGAGCAGGAGCTCGGCGTCGGCCTCATCGACATAGGCGCCGGCACGACCGAGGTCGCCATCTTCGAACGCGGCAGCTTATGGTATACGTCGATCATCCCCCTCGGCGGAGACAATTTCACCAACGATATCGCCGTCGGATTGCGCACGGCGATTCCCGACGCCGAGAAGATCAAGAGGAAATTCGGGTGCGTCATCAGCCCGGTTTCCGAAGAGCAGGAGACGATCGAGGTTCCGTCGGTGGGAAAAGGACGGAAACCGCGCGTCCTCTCGAGGCAGCTCCTGGCCGATATCATTCAACCCCGGGCCGAAGAGATCTTCCGCATCGTCGCCGACGACATCAAAAGAATGGGATACGAAAAATCATTGAACTCCGGGATGGTCCTGACCGGGGGGACCGCCCTTCTCGAAGGCCTGGAAGAAGTCGCCGAGGAGATTTTCGACCTGCCGGTCCGGCGCGGAGATCCGACCGGAGTCGGAGGCCTGCTTGACCGGGTCAACACCCCGGATTATGCCACGGCCGTGGGTCTGCTTTTATACGGATACGGCTTGATCAAGGACAACGGCCAGATCAAAGCCCGGAAAAAAGGGCTTTGGTCGAAATTCGCGGATATGTTTAAAGAAGACTAGGAGGAACATGGGAAACGAAGGATCGAGCAAATTGAAATTTCATCTCGTCGAAGAGCCCTGCAGCGCCAAGATTCGGGTGGTCGGCATCGGAGGAGGCGGCGGAAACGCCCTCAACCGGATGATCGAAGCGGGGATCGAGGGCGTTGACTTCATCGCCGTCAACACCGACCTCCAGGCCCTCAACGCCAGCAAGGCCCCGAACAAGGTTCAAATCGGCTCCCAGCTGACCAAAGGATTGGGCTCGGGAGGCCGTCCCGAGGTCGGCAAACAGGCGGCCATGGAGGACACGGAGCGGCTCCTCGAACTCCTCGAAGGCTCTGACATGGTTTTTCTGACCACGGGCTTGGGCGGCGGCACCGGGACGGGAGCCACGCCGATTATCGCCAACCTCGCTTCGGAGCTCGGGATTCTGGCGATCGCCATCTGCACCCTGCCGTTCGAGTTCGAAGGCCGGTTCAGGGCGAGGCAGGCCGAAGAAGGCCTGGACGAGCTGAAGTCGGCGGTCGACACGGTCATCGCCATTCCCAACGAAAGGCTTCTCCAGACGGTCGTCCCCGACACTTCGATCCAGGACGCCTTCAAAATGGCCGATGATGTCCTTCGCCAGGCGGTTCAGGGCGTCTCCGACCTGATTACCAAGCCGGGCCTGGTCAACCTCGATTTCGCCGACGTCAAGTCGATCATGAAAGGCATGGGCATGGCCTTCATGGGCAGTGGTATCGCCTCGGGCGAGAACCGCGCGGTCGAGGCGGCCAACAAGGCGATCAGCAGCCCGCTCCTCATCGACACGTCCATCGAGGGCGCCAAGGGCGTTTTGATCAACATCACCGGCGGCCGCGACCTCACCCTCCATGAGGTCGTGAAAGCTTCAGGCCTCATCCACAAGATGGCCCATCCCGAGGCGAACATCATCTTCGGCACGGTCATCGACCAAGCCATGAAGGACATGGTCAAGGTCACGGTCATCGCCTGCGGCTTCGACCGGAATTTCGAAAAGAAGGCCGAGGGGCCAAGAAAATATGGCCAAAGCCCAAAAGCTCCGGCCAAGACGCCGGCGCCTTTCCCCGTACCGGACACAAGGATTAAGGAAACGCCGCCCTATCCCTTTGAACCCCGAGGGGGCGAGTGGCGCGAGTCGGCCGCCCCGCCGAATCCGTCGCCCCGGGAGAAGAACTGGGAAACCTATGAAACGCCGTCGTTTATCAGGAACAGGCACGCCCAACTTCGCAAATATCCGTCATGATCAAAGCTGACTGCGTCGTCGCCGGCTGCCACGAGCTTCTGACCTGCGGCGGCGCCGTGCCTAAAAGAAAGGAAGGCCTCCGCGACATCGGCCTGATCCGGAACGGCTGGATCGCCGCGGACGACGGCCGGATCGTCTTCGTCGGCCGCGAAGCGGAATTCCGCAGGACGGTGGAGTTCCAACGGGGAGGGACTTGGGTGGAGGCCCACGATCTCGTCGGCCTCCCGGGATTCGTCGATTCCCATACCCATCTCCCCTTCGCCGGAGACCGTTCCGAAGAATTTTCTTTGAGGCTCCAGGGCTGGACCTACCAGCAGCTCGCCGAAAAAGGCATGGGGATCAAAACGACCGTCCGGGCGACAAGGGCTGCCTCGAAGGCCGAGCTCCAGGCCGCCTGCCTCAAGCGGCTCGACCAGATGATTCTCCACGGGACGACAACGGCTGAAGCCAAGAGCGGATACGGGCTGAACCTCGATGACGAAATCAAGCAGCTGGAGGTCATCCGCGAGGCCGGCCGGCTCCATCCGGTGGACCTCGTCCCGACATTCATGGGGGCCCACGACGTCCCCGAAGAATACCGCGATCATAAGGAGGAGTATATTGACCTTCTTATTCACAAAATCATTCCCGAAATCGGCCATCAAAAGCTCGCCCGATTCTTCGATGTATTTTGTGAAAAGGGCGTGTTTTCTGTGGAAGAGTCAGAAAGGCTGGCCGCGGCGGCAACGGCGGCCGGATTTGGCATTCAGATCCATGCCGATGAATTCGCGCCGCTCGGGGGAGCGGAGCTCGCCGCCGAAATCGGGGCTGCTTCCGCCCACCATTTGATCTCGATCAGCGAAGGCGGCATCGCCGCCCTGGCCGGAAGCGCGACGGCGGCGACGCTCCTCCCCGGCGTGTCGTTTTTCCTTATGCAGGACAAGCGGGCACCGGCGCGCAAACTCATCGAAGCCGGAGCGATCGTCGCTCTGGCCACGGATTTCAACCCCGGAAGCTCGATGACCGAATCGATGATCTTCGTCCTCCAACTCGGCGTCTTCACCCTCGGAATGAGCGTCGAAGAAGCGATCAACGCGGCGACAATCAACGGAGCTTATGCCGTGAGAATGGACAACGAGGTCGGAAGCCTGGTCGTGGGAAAAAAGATGGACATCGTTCTCTTCGACCTTCCCAATTATCTTTTCCTGGCATATCATCTGGGCATAAACTCAGTTGTCCATGTTATTAAGAACGGCAGGCTCGTGGTCAAGGACGGCCGCCTGAGCTACGCTCCTTAAGCCCTCAGTCCTTTATCCCATATCCCTCCTCCTCAGCCCCCCGCAACGGGGGGCACTACCTTTCCGAAACGCCGTCGAGTTTCAATTCGGTGACAGACAACCCATTACCTAAATACAGATGAAGGGGCTGGATACGTTTGCCCGATTTCGGAAATGGGTATTGTGTCCCCGAATTAATTATATCGGGTCAGCCAAGAGATCTCGTTTTCCAATCTGGCGACTCTCGCCCAGTTGTCGATTTCAGTTAAGGGTGCCTCGAACGTGGCGCTTTCGCCCACCCGGATTGTTCCGAGGTCGGCGGGAAATCCATAGGCCACGTCGATGATGACATTATTGGCGTCAAAAGCCGTCCACGTGATCTTGACGTTGTATCCGGGTCTTTGCCCGTCGTTTTTCACGGTCCCCAAGATCAGGCAGCGATTGTACCAGGTCATCGTTTTATCATAGGAAACGAGACTGAAATGAGCCTGCCCGGGCAGGCCTTTGCAGTCCGTTCCGAGAAGCATCGCCGCGATCACACAAATAAAAGCCATTTTTTTCATTTGATCCCCCTGAAAACACGTCATTCTCGCACATCCTTATCGGGGCTCAAACACATCCGGAATATAATTTACTCCTGATCGGAGACGCTTTCAAGAATATATTTCGCAAGGGTTCTTCCGCGGGATTCATAAGCTTAATGGGTAGGTGTTCGAGCTCGCGTCCAGCTTTCTTAATAGCTTCGTTCGGAGCGGGACAAGAACGATTTCGCAGGCGGCGAGGACTTCGGCCTCCCTGAGGTGGCCGGCCGCACAGCGGAAATTCTTATCACCCAGGACGACATGAGCATGGACGAACGGCGACCGCTGCCGGAGACTGACATTTCCCTGGAGCGCCGCGATTTCAAAATCGGCTGAAAATTTCTTAAATCGGTATTTTTTCGCGTTCCAATCATAAAAGCCGAGCTCTGCGCCGCGGCAGCTTCCGATTCCGCTGAAATATCCCGCGCAAATCTTCTTTTTTCCGCAGAATCCGGTCAGAGTTTCGATGATGCGTTCCCCCCTGCTCAGGAAGAGGACGTAGTGACCGCCCGTCTTTCGGAATTTCATCGCCTTTTCCCGGCGGGCGACAGACTCCGGACCTTCGATCCGGATTTAGGCCGCCCGACTTTTTCTATGCCAATACAAATAGAACGGCAGGCCGAGAAGAATGATTCCCAGTCCGGCCATGGCGTTCCAGAACTGGGTGACCAGCGAATTGATCGAGATATAAAGCGCCGAAAGGACAAAAATGAGCGGGGTGAACGGATAGCCCCAGGTCCGGTAGGGCCTCGGCATGTCGGGCTTTTTCTTCCTCAAGATGATCACCGCGGTCACGGTCAAGCCGAAAAAGAGCCATTGGCCGAAGATGACATAGGTGAAAAGCCGCTCGAACGTGCCGAAAAAGAGGATGAGGACCACGCTCCAGACGCCCATCGCGATAAGCGAAATATGGGGCGTAAGGAATTTCGGATGGACTGCGGACAGCTTCTTGAAAAATATCCCATCTTTGGCCATGGCGTAATAGACCCTTGGCGAGCAGAGGAAATTCTGGTTGGTCGCCCCCATGATCGAAAAGAGGATGACGAAAGAAATGATCGAGGCCCCTAAAGGCCCGATAACAAGATTCATGGCGTCCGCGGCGATCCGGTCGGACGTGGCGATGGCGCCGGCGGGAAGGACGTAAAAATAGGCCAGCTGGGTGAGGATGTAGATAACGACGCAGGCGACCGTCCCGACCAGAATCCCCAAGGGGAGATTACGCTGCGGATTTTTTGTTTCGCCCGCGCTATAGGCGGCCGAGTCCCAGCCCTTATACGCCCAGAGCGACGCGACCAGGGCGATACCAAAGCCGCTGAACAAGTTTCCGGGAATAGTCTTGGGCGAAGGAGAGACGAAGTTCGCCACTTGGCCGTTCTTGGCGAAAATGAAGATGACCGCGCAGACGGCGATCAAAGAGCCGAACTTGATCACCGTCAGGAGGTTCTGGAGGTTCGCCCCCCAGCGCACGCCAACGTAGTTCACGGCCACGAGGAAGAGGATGAAGAGGATGCTGATGAGTTTCTGCGCGAACGGCGAAATCGGAAAAAAATGAGTCAGATATTTTGAGGCGAAAGCGACGGCCAGAGTGGCGATCGCGCCGGAGTCGATGACGAGGAAAAGCGTCCAGCCGAAAAGGAAAGCGATCATCGATCCGTATGTCTCGCGAAGGTAAACATAAGACCCGCCTGCTTCGGGCATGGCCGCGCCCAGTTCTCCGAAGGAGAGGGCTCCAAAAAAGCTCAGCAGCCCTCCGACCGCCCAGACGGCCAGGATGAGCAGCGGAGCTCCGACGGCCACGGCCATATCCTTGGGAACGAGGAAAATGCCCGATCCGATGACACCACCGATGACGATACTGACGATATCCCACAATCCCAGGACCCGAGGAAGGTGATGTTCTTGTTGTTCGATCGCGTTCATGGGCCTAAGGTTATCGTATTTTCTTTTTCAATTCCAGATTTTTCTGCCTGGCGTAGAGAAAAAGATCGATGAGCTGGCGCCGGCTGAGCGCGGCGGTTTCGACGGCGAAAGCCGAAGATCGGTAAAGGCCCCAGGCATTTCTGACCGAAGGATCGATTTCAAGGCGGACGAAGAGAGGGCTCGCCGGAGGAATATAAAAAACCGACGGCCCGACCAGCACGCCCAATCTCCAGAGGTAGTCCATGCTCTCCCGAATTTCTTCGGCGCTCTGTCCGGGCAGGCCGATGATGACATACACCGTCACGAAGAACCCGAGTTTTTTTGCCGCGCGGATGAGAGCCTCGAAATCCTTGTTCTCCGCCAAACGGTGATAACCGGCTTTGACCTCCGGATCTAAGGTGACAAGCGACAGGTTTAGATTTCTGAACCCCGCCTCCCACATCGGCGCCAGCACTTTTTCATCCAGGGTCTGAGAGCAAAGCCCGTTCATGGCCGTAAGCTCCGCTCCCCGGAGAATTGGGTCGGCGGCAACAGCCCCGAGAAATTCGGAAAACCAGGCCCGGTCGAAGGAGAGATTGTCATCTTCGAAATTGAATATCCGGACATCATCCCGGAGATATCCGAGGCGCATGTCTGCCAAGACGTTTTCAAGAGAGCGATAGGTGATTTTCCGGCCGAACATCCGGCCGACACTGCAAAAATCGCAACGGAACGGGCAGCCGCGGCTGGCGATGAGCGACATATAGTTTTTTCGGCCGATCCGATAATGGCCGCCGGCCAGCAGCTCGCGGGACGGCTGGACCTCGGACCAATCCGGGGCGGCCGGCCCGGTCGCGATTCCCTGTTGAGCCAAAAACCCGGGCAGGCTTTGTTCGGCCGGCCCTTGGAGGATAAAATCGATCTCCGCCGACTTTTGCCTGATTTCAGCCGGGAATGCCGTCGCATGATGCCCGCCGACGAATATCGGCAGCTCGTATTCTCTCTTGATCACCCTCGCCAATTCCGCGACGCTTTGAAAATACGCCGTGAATTGAGAGGAAATGCCGATAAAGTCCGGCCGGAAATCCTTGATCCTCTGGATGATGTCTTTCTCGCTGAGGCCGAAACGATAGTAGCCTTTGAAAAAAAGCGGATGATCGAGATAAGGCCTGAGATAGCCCATCTCATCGGGAACCGGCCGCTGATGCTTTGCCAAAGGCCAGAGACAATCGAGGACGGCAACTTCGCAGCCGGCTCCCTCGAGAACACTCGCCGCGTAAAGAATGCCAAGCGGGTAAAGTCTGATGGGTGTCGCGTAGAAATCCTCAAACGGAGGCTGGATCAGGAGGATTTTCATTCGCGGACGCTCGAATTTTCGCGCTTCTCTGCCCGGCTCGTCTTAGGTCAAACTTCCTTGGATTGAATAAAGAGGGGGGTCAGCCTGTCGGCCAGATCTTTGACCCGGCCTTGTTCATCCGCGCTTAACGGCTTGAACGCCCGGGCGATTTTCAGCGCCTGGTAGAATAAACGCGAATCTCCCGGGGGTACGGCGGCGGTGACAGGGAGGGAGAGGGTGAACCGCAAACCCAGATCGGCTTCGCCGGGGTCGGAGAGAGGCTGATACCAGGCTTTCGGCCATTGCTTTTTTCCTTCCTCGTTGGCCCAGGGTTGGCGGGCCATGGATTTCAAAGCCAGAATGCCCATCTTTTTTTCCCTGGCCCGTTCGAGAACCGCCGGCCCGAATCCCGCTTTGAGGAAACAGGCGAAATTGAACGGAAAAAGAATAGTATCAAAATCGAAACCGTCCATCGCCGCGAGGGCCGCTTTTTCCGAGTGGGCAGAAAAGCCGATGAACCGGATTTTGCCCGCATCGCGGGCGCGCCGGAAAACTTCGAGGGCGCCGTTCGGGCCGAAAACCTGCTTGACGTCCTCGGTCGTCGTCAAGGCGTGCAATTGATAGAGGTCGAAATGGCCGGCATTCAATTTTTTAAGCGATCGGTTGAGCTCGTCTTCCGCTCCTGACTTGTCGCGCTTCTGGGTCTTGCAGGCCAGAAAAACCTTTTTCCGATAGGGTTGGAGCGCCGGGCCAAGACGATCCTCGGCATTTCCATAACTTGGCGCGACATCGAAATAATTGATTCCGGCCTCGAACCCGTCGCGGACGATCTCGTTCGCCCTCTCCTGGGTTTCATCGGTCAGCACCAGGCCTCCCAGCCCGATGATTGAAAGTTTCTCGCCCGTCCGGCCCAGATCTCTCCTGGCGAGCATTCCGCTTGAGCCCTGAGTTAGCGCCTCTTGGGTGGGCTTCCTCGAAATGCCAAAGCCGGTCCAGGCCATCGCGCTCATCACAGAGAATTGAACGAACTTTCTCCTCTTCATGTTCCGCCTTCTTTACTTATGGTCGGATTGTAACAGATACAAAAAATAAAGGGCAAGCGCCCGTCTTCTGACCTTCTCTGTGTTAGTAAAAGTTGAAAAGTGGACAGCCTAAAATTCAAGGTTTAAAGAGGGACACAATACCCATTTCCGATTTTTCCCAGTGGAGACGAAGCGTGTAATCCGGAATTGAGTCCTATACCCCTATTTCTTTAGCTTGGGCGAGAGGAAACGGCACAACCCGCCTTTTTGCCCCCTCGTGCCGATATCGGATTGAATGGATTTGACTCTGCTCGGAAAATGCGTCAATTTCGGGAAAGGATGATCTTTGCTCGATTGAAAAAGAGCAACAATCCAAGCGATAGAAAAAACACGTCTCTCCCTATATAAAACGCAAGGCCGTGGTCTGAAGCCGTCTGAGACATCGAGAAACACCCGCACGTGCTGATTGTGCCGTTTAGAGATTTGACAACAATAGCCGCCAAAAAGACCACAAGCAAAAAAGAAACGGCCATCGAAGAGCCGCGAACGAAGATCCCGACAATCAGGAAAATTCCCAGGATGAGTTCGATCCAAGGGAGGAGAAAGCCGAGGTAAATGGCTAATTTTTCAGGAAGAATATGATAATTGATGACAATATTGACAAATCTCCAGGGGGATGCGATTTTTTCTATACTCGCGTAAATAAAGACACCCCCCAGGCCGAATCTCGCGATCAGCTGAACCATCCGCCCCTTTAAGAATTCCGAAATCGTGCTATTCGGGAAATCTATCACGTTCTTTCAACACGAAATCCAGAGAATATAGACGTCGAGATTGCTTCTTTCTCGAAAATTCGCGTCGGCCGGCGACGGGCTATTCTGGATGGGCCCGGATTGGGATTCCGGGCTCGGGTCGCTGTTCACGATAACGTAGCAGTCCCCATCGCAGCATTTCGGACATTGGCACGGGTCCACCTCCAGGATCACTGCTTTTTCGAATCTCAGGACTTTTCGAACGATTCCGTTGCATTTGACGAATTTCGTGTCTTTCGGGACATAGGCGATGCCGTTGCTGCAGACTTCGATGTAACGGTTATATTCGGAAATAAACGAATTCGCCCGCAAAAATGCGCAGACCAATCCGGAAACGGCGAAAACAATCAAGATATATCGCATTGGTTTCTGATTCATAGATTATCTCCTTACTTATTTAGACACGACGCAGCGATCGTTTTTCTCGAAATTTGAGTTTTTTTCGGTTTTACTTTTATAAAGAAGAAGAAGATAATTTTGTCGTTAAGATATGAGTCGCGCGCCCCTCGACCAGCATGTGTCTCTGAATTTCAACCGATGGTCGCGAATCCTATTAATATTTATCGTCGTTCTCTCGATAAACGCATGGCCGACATCAGACCGGCCGGATCCACTCCAGCCATCGCCTCAAATTGAGTCGTGGATACAAACCGGAAAACAGCTTCTCAATAGCGGCAATTTTTCAGAGTCGTCGGATGTGTTCAAAAAATGCCTCCTCAATTCCGGCCTTAAAGATCTTCAGAAACTCGAATGTTATCTCAACTTAGGGTTGATTTCCTGGCTGACCGACCAGATCGACGCGTCATCCGAGTGCTATACCAGGGCGTCCGAATTGAGTTCCCGGCTCAAGCTTCATGAGCAATATCAATATTGTCGGGACATTTCAAAAATCCATGACATCTTTCGCCAGGCGCTTTTACTCAGAGAGGGAAACCTGTCCCAATCTAATTTGTTATTTGAGCAGGCGCTGGCCAAAGCCCGGGCCATGAGAAGCCAAGCTCATGAGCTTAAAATCTTGCGGACATGGAGCGCCAATTACACGGGGTCCAAGAATATCGAGAACTTTTATGCCTTAAACCGGCAAGCTCTGAATTTATCGTTAATTCTGAATCATAAGGCCGAAACATTCAAAACCTATAAAAATCTGGGGTCGTATTACGCCATCGTCAATGACTATGCTCAAGCGTTGAGTTGTTATACACGAGCACTCGCCCTGGCTCGAGAAGCGAAAGATGAAAAAGAATCGATCAGCTGTTTTAATAATCTCGCTTTCCTTTATATCTCCTTCGGCGACTATGCCAAAGCCCAGGACTATATTGCCGAGGCGCTTAAGCTCTCGGGCCGGCAGAATCCGTCGATCCGGCCTCTGACGCTACTCATGAATCTCGGCCAAATTTATCATACCCAGGCTCACCTCTCTCTCTCCGAAGACGACTTTACGAAAGCAATCCAGTCCTTCACCAGCGCCCTGGCGTTCTCCACGCAAACGCTCAGCCCCGCCCTCTTTCACTGGGCCAATATCGAACTGGGCGGGCTTTTTGTCGATCTGGATCAATTTCAAAAAGCGCGGTCCCTCCTCTCGGACGAGTACGCGTTTTATAAGAATCAGGGGGATCCTGCGCGTCTCGGAAATATTTTATTTTATCTGGGCTGCCTCTCTTTCAAACAGAGAGATTATCCGCAAGCCGCGTCCTTTTTCGAAACGGCCGCCGCTCAATCCCAGAGAGCAGGCTCGCCATTATTAACGATAAAAGCCTTGTATCACATCGGCCTCTGTCAAGAACAATTCGGAAGGCCGGAAAAAGCGCTCGCCTCTTATCACGAAGCCATGACCCTCATCGACAAAGTCGGATCCTCGATCGTGGACGACAGCAACAGATCGGAATTCATCGCCAGCCAGAGAGATATTTTCCAGAAATCCATCAATCTCGAATACGAGCTGGGGCAAAAACAGGATTCCGCATTTTTCAAATTCGAAGTCTTCCAGACCGTCGAACGGATGAAGGCGAGATCCTTCCTCGCATATCTGGAAAGGCGGGACGGCTCTGGTCAAACCGGCCTGAAGAAGCCGTCCGTTACACTTGAAGAGAGTCTAAAACGGGAGCAGATCGAATGCCTGGTGTCTCTCGTTCGAAGCGACCTCAGCCAGGCCCAGAAGGCGGGATTGGAATCCAGGGTCCAACGCGTCGAAGACATGTTGAGTGTTTTGGCTCAAGAAAGAACCCCTTCGGATCGGGACTGGAATGTCTTTACCGAACCCCTGACCGTGGACAACATACGACATTCCATCCTGAATGCCAACACGGTTCTCATTGAATATTTTTTGGGGGAACATCGATCTTTTTTATTCTTTCTTTCCCAGGACGCATTCAAAGTCTTTGTCCTGCCTTCGGCAAAAGCTATTCGCGATTCGCTCAGTTCTTATTTGGCCTACCTCCGGGATCCCCGCATCCCCGTGGAAAAAGGGCTCTTATCCGCCCAGCGCATTTATCGGGAGTTGTTGTCGCCGGTCTCCAAAGACTTCCCCGAATTCACGAATCATCTGATCATCGTCCCGGATGGAATTCTCTTTGATCTGCCGTTTGAGACTTTGATCTCCGATCCGAGCGGCTTCGGGACCGAGGGGTATCTGCTCAATCGGTACAAAATTACATACGCCCCGTCGGCATCGGCCCTCTGCTATCTTCGCCGAAAACAGCGTCCCACATCGTATCCGAAAGACATCTTGGCCTTCGGCGCGCCAATCGACCGCGGGGCAAAACTCTCCGATCCCACCTCGGCTAGCCGGATCATGGCCGATTGGTACAGGGAGCGGGGATTTATCGCCTCGCCCATCCCCTACACCGGGAAAGAAATCGCTCTCATTGCGAAACCGTTCCCCGCCGAGCGAAAAGACATATTCGTCGGCAAAAACGCAACCGAAAAAGCCTTTAAGAACCTTGACCTGCGCAAATACCGAATTATCCATCTGGCCTGTCATGCCTTTTCCGACGAAGAATTTCCGCAGCGATCGGCATTGATCCTTTCGCCGGACGACGAAAGCGACGAAGACGGTTTTTTCCAAGTCCTCGAAATGTACTCGGCTCGGATTGCGGCCGACCTTGTCGTTCTTTCGGCCTGCCGAACGGCGAGAGGAAAAAATGTCGTCAACGAAGGCGTCCTCGGGTTGCCGAGAATATTTTTCTATATGGGGTCGCGCTCGGTCATTTCGACGCTATGGCAGATTGCCGATAAAGCTACGGCCCAATTCATGGATTATTTCTATTCCTTCTACACCCGGGGAATTCCTAAAGCCCAAGCCCTCCGCCTGGCCAAGGTCAAAATGCTGTCGACCCGCTATTCCCACCCTTATTATTGGGCCTCTTTCATCTTCACGGGCGATTTCTAGCCCGCGTCAATTCCAAGGGGGAAGACCCCTTCCGACGGGCGCCGTCGACGGCTATTTGCTCAAGATAAATTCTTTGAGATTGGAGTTTGACTCACGTCCATCGGCCCGGGTGGCTCTGATCAAAACAAAATAGGATTCCCCTTCCGTGAGTCTTTGAACGACGTCAGCGGGAGGGCGGACGTCAAGTGAACTCAGAGGATCACTTCTCCAGATCAAGCTTAATGATTTGTCATACAGCTCCAGGCGATAGGATTTGGCCTCCATCGGCCCCCTCCAGCGAAAATGCAGTTCATCCGCGGATATTCGCAAGGCTGATGGCGCCAGAAGCTGGATGCTTTTCCCGCCTCCGCCGCGGATCGCCAGATCCCGTCTATTTTTAAAAGCCAGATGATAGAGGCTTATAGCACAGGCCAGAATGACGGCCAAGGCCGTGGCGTATTTTAAGGTCATTCTCGTCCCATGGGCGATTTTCTTTTCCGTTCCACGCCGTTCTTCGCTCTTGACGACGACTTGAACCTCGTTGATGAATTGCTCCTCGCTTTTCATGACATTGAGGAAGGTTCTGACCCGCGGCAGGCATTCGGAACAGAGAGCCGCATGACGGATGATCGCCTTACGTTCTCTGTGCGGCATCTCCGATCTCAGACAGCGGACGAGGCGTTCGGCCGACGGGCAGGACGTTGGCGGTCTGTCCGATTTTGGGCTGAGACCGTTTCGATAGATCTCCGACATCATCGCCAAATCAACCCATTTGACTCCCCGGGCTGAAGCCCGGGGTATGCTTAGGGTTAATACTGAGCGGCGCTTTTTACCCCGATTTAAAAATCGGGGTTTGGCGCCGTCGAACGTATCAATTTTCATAGATGATCCCCCTTTTCTCGAGCCTATGCTTAAGGCTTTTCAGGCCGCGATAATACAGATTGCATGTCTTCCGATAGGTCCAGTGATTCAAACTGGCGATTTCCTCCAAGGATAATCCCGAAAGCCGAAGTTGAACGACTATTTTTTGAGACTCTTTAATATCCTTCAGAGATTCGTCGAGAATCGTCTTTAAATGAAGATGTTGGCCGGCCTCTCTTTCCTTCTCCTGGGAGCAGTCACAGAGGGGCTGGATGTTGCCGAATGTTTTAACAAGATTCATGTCTTTATGGCGTTTATGAATTTCGTTGATAAAAACCGAATTCACGATTTTCTTTAAATACGCGTAGTAATGAGTGATATTATGGCCGTTGTTCGCATAGGCTTTCCACAACCGAATTCGAACCTCCTGAGCCAAATCATCCTGATCAATGCCGTTTTTCTGGCATTGGTAGGGATTGATCAGCGAGCGGATGGAAAAAGAAAACGATTTAATAAGTCTTTCGATTTCCTCGTCTGATTTCAACATTTGAGTTGGAGCTTATATTCGCCTTTGGTCATTTTCTCGCTTGATTATTTATAACACCAAATTCTTCGTCCTGTCTATCCCTGTCGATGATATCGCTTTCCTTTCTCTCTGTCTCGGATATGCAGCCTCGTGTTCCATAAGATCTCATCGCGAATCCTCCGTCCAAACCGAATTCCAGGACAAAGCCTTTTCTTCCGGATCCGGAAGCGGGGATGTTCGCGGTAAGGAGAACTCCAATCAACCCATTTGACTCCCCGGGCTGAAGCCCGCCCTCATTTGCTTTGCGAATGAGGACTGCAAAGCCCGGGGTATGCTCAGGGTTAATACTGAGCGGCGCTTTTTACCCCGATTTAAAAATCGGGGTTTGGCGCCGTCGAACGTATCACGAATAAAGTCGCAAACGCCGATTTTTTCATGCGTCCCTTATTTGACATTCTCTCATTTCGCAATTTAATATGGCAGCTTGAACGCTCATCCAGCCGCTGCAACAGATCAGCGGTTTCCTCTCCCGCAGACTGTTCAGCCGGTCAAATATGAAATCCGCAAAGGAGTCCCCATGAACCATCCTCTCGCGAAATTCCCTTCAACGTCCCGCCGGGTGATGACCTTCGTCTTTATATTGGCGATCGCGCTGGCCACGGCCTCTGCATTGCCGGAGGCGCAGACGAACGCAAAGAAGGCCATGACCGTCGATGACTACGCCAAATGGCGCGGCATCGCCAACCAGGCGATTTCTACCGACGGAAAATGGGTCGCCTACGTTCTCCAGCTCACCAACGCCATCCCGGCCGAGTCGAAGCCGGTCCTGCACATCGTGAACATCGAGACGAACGCTGAAGCAACCGTGAACGACGCGTCCGATGCGATCTTCTCGCCGGATTCGAAGTGGGTCGCCTATCAGGTGGATCCCGGCGCCGCGCAGCGCGCGCGCGCCGGCCGTTCCAGCTCGGCAGCGGCGCCCGCGGCAACGCCCTCCGCTCCTCCCGCGACGCCGCCTGCGGCACCTCCAACGCCTTCCCAGGTCGATACGCCGGCCGCCCAACCGGGCCAAGCCGGTCGCGGCCCGGCGTCCACGCCGATTCCCCCTCGGCGCGTCGAACTGCGCAACCTGGAGACAGGCGCGATCCGGTCCTGGCAGGACATCGGAACCTTCGCTTTCGCGCCTGCGTCCACTCATCTCGTGCTTCGCCGCCGCGGCGGCGAGACGCCCGCCCCCACGGGCCAGCGCGGCGGCGGAGCGCCGTCGCCCGGCGCTGCCGCTTCCGCGAGCGCATCTGCAGGACCGCGCGGGCAGGATGCCATCCTGCTGGACCTGAAGACCGGGAGCTTCCAGCTTCTCGGGAGCGTCGGCGACTTCGCCTTCAACCGGATCGGGGAGCTGCTTGCTTTCACCGTGGACGCCGCGGTTAAAGACGGCAACGGCGTTTTTATCTTCGATACGCGCAACGGGCGCATCACGCCGCTCGACAACGACGCCAAGAGCTACAGCCGGCTCGCCTGGAACGAGGACGGGACGGCCGTCGCCGTGCTCAAGGGGAGCGAGGTCGAGAAAATGCGCGAGAAAAACAACGTGCTCCTCGCCTTTCCGGACGTCCCGTCGGCCTTGAAGGACGGAGCCGCCGCGGCCGTCCCGATCGTTCTCGAACCGGAGAAAGCCGAAGGCTTTCCCAAAGGCCGGGTCCTCAGCGATCGGGCGGCTCTCGCCTGGAGCGAAGACAACAAGAGGGTGTTCTTCGGGATCAAGGAGCAGATGCCCGCGCCCGACACGACACGCAAATCCACGGACGAGGCGCCCGACGTCGATGTCTGGAACACAGCCGATGATCGCGTCCAATCGCTCCAAATGGTCCGGGCTGAGCAGGACCGCAATTTCACCTTCCGCCAGGCGTTCGACGTCGCCGCGAGGAAGTTCGTCAAGCTCGCGGACGAGACGATGCGGGATCTCGACGTCGCCCCGGACGGCACGTGGGCCGTGGGTCTCGACACGCGCGCTTACCTTCGCAACGAAAAGGTCCTGCCGGCCGGGGATTACTATCGGGTGAATACCACCACGGGCGAGAGGACGCTGCTCGCTCGGGGCCAGCTGACCGGACGCCACTCGTTCGGTATCTCGCCTCACGGAACCCATTTCCTCTATTGGAAGGATAACAAGATCCAGGCCTACGATTTCGCCGCCGGCGCGACGAAAACGCTCGCCGCCGGGAGCTCTGTGAGCTTCGTCGACGGGGAATACGACCACCCAGGGACGAAGCCGTCCTATGGCATCGCCGGCTACACCAAAGACGGCAAGGCGGTCATCGCCCAGCACAGGTATGATCTCTGGCTCGTCCCGCTCGACGGCTCCACTCCTAAAAACCTCACCAACGGCATCGGATCCAAGAATGAAATCCGCTTCCGCATCCTCCGCGTCGAGCCGGTGGACCCGACCATTCCGCGCTCGGCCGGGCCGCGCGGGACCATCGACCTGGCGAAACCGGTGACGCTGTCCGCCTACGGCGAATGGACGAAGAAATCGGGCTACTATGAACTTGCGGCCGGGAAGTTGAACGAACTCATATATGAGGACGCCTCCTACGGCAATCCGGTCCGGGCGATGAAGGCTGACCGTTTCATCTTCACCCGGCAGACGTTCGTCGACTTTCCCGACCTCCGCGTCTCCGGGCCCGGCTTCAAGGATTCGAAGAAGATCTCGGACGCCAATCCGCAGCAGAAGGATTTTCTGTGGGGTCACCGCCTGTTGTTCGATTATAAGAACAAAGACGGGGTCCGGCTGCAGGGCATCCTCGCCATCCCGGACGATTACAAGCCGGGCGAGAAACGGCCCATGATCGTCATCTTCTATGAGAAGAATTCGCAAAACATGCATATCTACAGCGCGCCGGCTTTTCTCCCCAGCATGGGCCGGATGCCGGTCCAGGCGGTGAGCGACGGTTACCTGACCATGCTGCCGGATATCCACTTCCGCACGGGATCATCCCACACCGACATGCTGGAGTGCGTCGAAGCGGCCACGCGCAAGGTGATCGAAATGGGCTACGCTGACCCGAAAAAGATCGGCGTCTCCGGCCACAGCTACAGCGGCGAGGGTGCGGCTTTTATCGGAACGATGTCGAAGATGTTCGCCGCAGTCGGCATGGGGGCCGGCGTCGTAGACCTGTATAACGATTTCAGCATGCCCTGGGGTTGGGGATACGGCTACCAGGGGGGGAGCGGCGATACCGCATTCCAGTATTACCTCTACGATCAGGGCCGGTGGGGCTTTTCGCCCTGGGACCAGCCCGACCGGTACCGTTTCGAGTCGGCTCTCACCCATGCCCCGAAAGTGACGGCGCCGTTCCTGATCATGCACGGGACGGCCGATCCGACCGTGGGCTTCATCAACGGCCTCGCTTTCTACAACGCCCTGCGCTACAACGGCAAGAAAGCCGTTCTGCTGGCCTACCCGAACGAGGGGCACGGCCTGCGCGGCATGGCGAACCGGAAGGACCTGACGATTCGTTTCTTCGAGTTCTTCGATCACTACCTGAAGGGAGCCCCGGCGCCGAAGTGGCTGACCGAGGGCGTGCCGTATTTGAAGAAGGAGGCGGGACGGACCGAAAAGTGATTTCTTTTCCCGTCTTGAGGCGTTCACCGGATTTAGCCGGGCGACGCGAACGGGAAATCGGGTTGGAAGGCGTCCGCTTCAGTCCGGGTCTCCTTTCTTTGCGAGAACGTATTTGTCGATGTGACCGCGAGTATCAGCGGGGCAACCCAGTTCTCCCAGGACCAAAAAGACCAGGCCCAAGGGGAAGCTCTTAACCTGAGCCAGGGAGCCCGGATCCGGGCTGTCGACCTGGCGACAAAGCTGGCTCTGGCTTTTGCATCCTATCAAGTCTGCGAGCCGGCTCAACTTCCGCCGCCGGCCATGGATCCGTATGTGACGATCATCGCCATGGACGGGGACGTCTCCGCCAAGAAAGGGCTGGGAGAATGGCAGGAGTGTCAGGTCGGCCAGAAACTCGGCTCCGATATCGAGCTCCACACGGGTCCCGAAAGTTCGGCGACGCTGCAATATCCCGACGGGCATATCCTGGTCGTCAAACAGCTCACCCAGCTCATGATCGGCACGTTTTTGGTGCAGGCCGAACGATTCAAGATCGAACTCCTGCTTTTTTTCGGGGAAATCAACCCATTTGACTCCCCGGGCTGAAGCCCGGGGTATGCTCAGGGTTAATACTGAGCGGCGCTTTTTACCCCGATTTTAAAATCGGGGTTTGGCGCCGTCGAACGTATCAAGGCCAGCACTCCGCACCGGGAAACCGTGCGATCGGGTTTTTCCCTCCGGACCCCGGTACTTTGCTCGAGTGTCCGGGGAACTGTGTTTACGGTGAGCCACGACGCAAAAACGGAGACAACCACGGTCAGCGTCGAGGAGGGCGAAGTGCTCGTCACTCCCAACAACACGACGTTGCCACCGCTGACGCTCTCAAAAGGGGAAAGTGTGCGCGTGACAATGAACGGGGTGGAAAAGCAAACGCCGCCGGAAGCCGGCGTTGGGAAAGAACCGCCCGTGGAAACCGGCGCGGAGAAAAAAGCGCCGCCGGAAACCGGGGTTCGACAGTCATAGGTCAACGATTCGTCCTAACTGACAGATTATCATGGGATTACAGGGAAAGAAAAAAAATGGCGTGTGCCTACGGTTTTAGGCCCTCAACTGGACGTCATAAAGGGCCGGCGGGTGGGCTATCTTCAACCGATTCAAGATGTTAACTTGCTCCGCGGTCAGTTCCGTCCT